>Ga0214919_10002366_pt1 | contig 29714 bp, 33 predicted proteins | sample LL1503_MetaG_FD_177994 | JGI IMG/M metagenome (GOLD analysis project Ga0214919, IMG submission 177994) | Freshwater microbial communities from Lake Lanier, Atlanta, Georgia, United States - LL-1503 | ecosystem: Environmental > Aquatic > Freshwater > Lake | place: USA: Georgia | collected... | reverse complement strand
GAGCGGGAATGCTGGTGAGGGGGGCGGGAGGGGTGGCGGACCGGAGGGAGCCGGTGGGGTCGGCGTTACGTCGACGTTTACGATTCCGGCGGTCCAAGATGCCACCAATGGGGTTATTACGCCCGAATTAAAGATTACCGAAACCAATATGGGGGGCAGTATTAACCTCATGGGCTTAGAGTATGCCACCTTTGAAGGTGGGCAGCCGATTACCTTAGCCCCCTATTCCCGGGAAAATAATCCGGTCCCGACCATTATACCCACGCCTTTGCCGGGTAGTGGCGGACGGGGAGTAACCCATGCGACTAATAATTTTCCCGGCTCCGGTGGGGGCGGCGGTTGGGGCGGCGGCGGGGGCGGGAATGATGTCGGCGGCCCGAATAGGGGTCAAAGTGGGGGTGCGGGGGGTTCCATCGCCCTTGGGGCCCTGCGGTCGTCCATCAGCCATGTCTACAATGGTGCATCGGAAATTAGCTATGTCTATATCGCCCCGCTCCCGCCCGGGATTGGACAGAACGGCATTTTGACTTTTACGCAAGGGTTTACTACGCCGCCCACCATTCCAGACACAACGCCCGCCACCCCTTATACGCTGCCGACGGTTGGGACGCCTGTCTACACTTTCGACCCGGCCATAGGGCTTACGGCCAGTTTAAAGGGCCTAACGACGGTGACCCCTATCGCTCCGGCGGCTCTAGTTGGAATCACGTACATCCAGATTCTCCCCTTTGGTATTTTCTTACCGACCGGGACCGGGGCTGACCCGGACCTGGGCCCGGTCGAGCCTTCGGTCCCCGCCCCGACCCCCCCGGCGGCCGCTCCCGTCCCAAATGGTCAACTCATCGACGTCGCGGGGCTCTATGCCTTACCGCCGTATGTGTCAAATTATACGTTTAATGGAGGGCTTAAGGCGGTGGCGACCCGGGTTTTAAGTTTGTCTCTAAATGATCGGGTCGAGTATTTAGAGCCCGGGATACCTGGGATACCTGGGATTAGTGTAAGTTATGATTATCGCACGGGGACTATCCAGAGCCGCTCGCCGGCGGGTCTGGTTTCGGTTCAACCGAATCCGCAACCTACGCGTCGCTGGACCGAGCTAGGCGGGCAACGCGTAAGTACCTCGACGCAGATTGAAAACGGCGTGCCGATTTCCCCGACACAAGACGTAACTATGGAGTTGCCCCCGCTGCGGGGTATTCAGACGTTGACTGTCCATTTCACGGGGGGCGCGCCGTTCGCGTATACCTTTACCGGTTCTATGCGCTCCATGCGCTTCATCCGGTTAATCCGCGCTCCCGATGGAACGCTAACAATCGACGGGCTATCGGGGTATAAGTCAACGCCGTATGGGTCGGTGACATTCTTTTTTCTTTCACCGGGACGGATTAAAGACACCTTCACGAATCTCTATGTCCTGTTGCCGGACGCGGGCCTTCTGCCGCCGGACGCGGGCCCAATGCCGGACGAGGGCCCAATGCCGGACGTCCTGCCGCCCGTCGTGACCTTTCAAGGCGGCCGTTTTACCATAACGGAAACACAGGGGTTGTCCCGCACCGTAACGACGGGGGCCCTACGGCCGACCCAGACCAATCTGATTCTGCAGAGAGGGGCAACACAGGTGGTCTATCCGAATCCGGGTGGCCCGTCTATGCGTGGGAAATAAAATCATAGATAAAACATATATAAGCGGAATGCTTTCCATCATGCGGTATACCCCTGGGATTTTATACAATATCGTTCGGTATAAAATCGGACTGACCGATTATGTCAGTACGGTCAAAAAGGTCTGTACGTCTTTGACCCGGTTAAATCTCTTTTACATTAAATTTTTCCAGTGGTTCACGACCACCGCCAGTCAGGATTGTCGGGAACTGACGGATTATTTCAATAGCTTTAAAGATCAAGTAGAATACGGCCCGGCGGACATTGATTACCCGGCGTTAACCCGTTTAATTCAGACCGCCGAAGCGGAGGGCCATCGGTTGACTATTCCGGATTTAAAACCGGTCAATAGCGGCACCGTGGCCCTGGTTTTTAAAGGGGAGTACGACGGCACCCCGGTGGCCATTAAAGTCCTCCGAAAGAACATCCGGGCGATGATGGAGGACATGTACACGCAATACGGCTATCTTTCCAAGCTCTTGACCTATTGCCCGGGGGTGCGGATGAATCTCAAAGAGATCATGGAGGATACGCGGGAGAATTTCTTTGCGCAAACGAATTTTGCGCAGGAAGCGGCGAATATTGAATTGTTTCATACCAAATACCGGAAAAATACGCATATCGTCATCCCGCAGGTGTACACGCAATATACCCGGGCGATACCGGAAATCTTAATGATGGATTATCTGCAAGGCACAAAACCGACCACGTGGCAGTATAACGATTACCGGGCGTACTGTGACCTGTTTACAAAGTTTCTGGTGTCGTCGTACTTTATCAAAGACATTTACCACGGGGATTTGCACATGGGGAATCTGATTTTTATGAAAGACGGGGGGACGGCAAAATTGGGGGTGATTGACTTTGGGGTCGTGGGGCGGTTAACGGTGGACAGCCAGAATTTCATCTATAATCTACTGGATGTGTTTTCCACAAATGATTACAAAGGCGTTATTCGGGCGTACGTGGACTATGTGCTTTTAATGGCGCCTCCGCTGAAGCCGGGCATCAAGGAAACTATCATTGCAGAGGCGGTTCAAACCATGGAAACCCAAAATTGTACCGATGTCGGGGATAATTTCCGGCACACGCATATCCAAATCTTATTACAAACCCTGGCGCGGCATAACGTCCGTATGGATAAAAACATAAACATCTATTTATATTCGGTCCTGTCCATTATTGATACGTTGAAAAAATTAACGGCGTGCGAGGTCGACAATAAGCTCATGAATATTTTTAACCGGTTAAATCAGGCCATGGAATCGGATGCGGTTTAAAAATAAAAAAAATTAAACGGGGTTAGTTTATATGAGTAGGACCACGATTAAAAATGGAATTACCTGTGAAAAAAATGAGGGGACATTTCGCTTTAGTTTTACGGGCCCGCTTAAAAAAACCAATCTATTGGAAATTCTAGAAAAGAATCTGTTCTACGACTTGCTGTACCATTTAAATAATGATTGTATAGAAAAAATCGAGGTGGAGCGGAAGGGGGACCTGGATACCGTGTTAATTATGCTTTTCATCAACTATTTAGTGGACGACAACGACGAAGATACGCAATTGTATATTCCGCTCGTAAATAAAACGACCATTACGGGTTCGCATGTCGAGATTCAAGGGCAGCATAATGCCACCTTTATAACCGAAAATGCGATTAAATTGACGAATTTTCACATGACGCTTGATTTTCTCCCGGAAGCGTGGAGCTTTGTGTTGAAAGTGGACCTGACCGAGAAAATGAATATTTTGAAATCCAATGCCTTTTGCCTAACCATTCAAAAAATCTTTGGTCGTTTAAAAACGTATAGTGAAACTCTTTAAAGGGGGGTTTATTTAAAGGGGTTTATTTAAAGGGGGTGTTTATTAAAACGGGGCCTAAGAGCCCTAAGAGCCGTGAGGCAAACTACATGTGCGCATGATTTGGGACATGCATTCGGTCATTTGATTCGAATTTAAAAACGCACTCGTCGCTTCGACCCCTTCGACCCCTTCGGCCCCTTCTTCCCCCTCGACCTCTTCGTCTGTCACGGCCCCCTCGTCCCCTTCATCGCGGGCATAACGAGAAATAGTGCGCGGTATTGCAAAATGGCACTGTCTACGGGGCGCAGTGACATTGCAGGCGCGTTCAAATCCGTTTGAATTCAGGCGTCCTACGGAAAACATGTGGCCTTTCTCGGTTCTATACGTGCGGAGCGAAATGGATATATCATCACATAAACTTTTCAAGAGCAGCTCTTCGACTGGCGCGAGCCCTTCGACTGGCGCGAGCCCTTCGACTGGCGCGAGCCCTTCGACTGGCGCGACCGGGTCGACCGCCGTATGCGCGGTCTTATATGCTTTAATCTCATTCAATAATGCGGTTAAAACCGGTCTTAAATCCGGGCCGTCCCGGGCTTCATAAATGACTTGATGGAGGAGTTCCAGGGTGCGTTGGCGAAACAGATAGGGCTGTAAATTCTTTTTCTCCGCGTCGGGAATGTGTTGTTCGCCAATCGACACCGATGGGACCGGCCCTGTTTTTCGCACGTGAATGATTTTGGTGGCCTCCGAGGTCAACACATCCAAAATTAATTCGCGGTCCCAGGCGCCCGTGCGAAAATTGAAATACTCCACGTCTTGACCCCAGAGCCGGACGTTTTTCAGGGCGGTATAGAGCACACTGTGTACAATTTCGCCATAGACCAGACCGCCCCGTTCAATTTCGTCAATGAAATAATATTCGGCATTCTTCACGCCCCCCAGGGTCCCGAGCAGTTCGGCAGAGTGGTCCAAGCCAAAACCGATAAACACGTTTTTAATCGAAGAGTCCACATAGGCCTTTAACCGCGCTTTATCTCCACAGCCAACCGTGGGATTGCCGTCCGTGGTGAAAATTTGCGTAATATCCGCCTCGGGAAACGTTTCCCGAATCGATGCGATTTGATCCAGGGTATGCCTTAACGCCAATTCAATATTGGTGCTATTACGGGGGGCCATCCATTTAATCTTCTCAAGCGTGTCGGGCAGACTCGTCGGGGATAACTGCGTCAGCGGGACAAAAGAGGTAATCATATCGTCAAAACCATCGACTTGGATTTGGCAACTTGATGCGGTTAAAAGCGTCTTGGCCATATTTGCCATGGAATGATTGGCATGGGCGATTTTGGTCCGGCCATCGCTACATAGGTCGCTCATCGAGCCGGAAATGTCGCCCTTAAACAAAAGCACCTGCGTGCGGTCCGTCAGGGGGACTTTGGGGGCTTTGAGCGTCACTATACCGAAATTCCCCTCCGTATGAAATACGACACTGGCCTGCATGATGGATGGTCGAAGGGGTCGAAGGGGTCGAAGGGGTCGAAGGGGTGACAATGAGTATATATCCGGTACGACTTGAAAAATATCAATCGGTCTGCCGGATTCTGTCTTCCTGATTTGTGTCTTCCTGTTTGCCGGGTCGAAAGAGTGACAATGAAACGGCTACCGGGCGAACAGGAAAAATATCAACCTGCCTGGTCGGTCTGTCTTCGGTCTTCTGGTATAAAAATAGTCTGGACAAGCTTTCGACCCTTCGATCCCCGTCGACCCCCTTCGACCCTCATATTTCAGCCCTACCCCGACTAAAGAATAGTCACCTCTTCGACCCGGATCCTTTTTGATCTTTAACCTTTTAACCTTTTAACATGCCCGATACCTGCGACCAATGTGGGATGACGTGCAAGGTCTTTCTCTGTGATGTCTGTAAAAAGGCCAAATATTGTAGCAAAGTGTGCCAAAAAACGGCCTGGCGGTCCACGCATAAATCCCGCTGTGGAAAAGAGCTAACGCCAATCCCTTCGACCAGTTTAATCCCTTCGACCAGTTTAATCCCTTCGACCAGTTTAATCCCTTCGACCAGTTTAATCCCTTCGACCCCTTCGCATCAAGGGGGAGCCGTTTATAAAGTGACGGATATGGTCCGCGTTCGCCGGTTGATTTTTTGCGGCAATGAAGGGGCAAGTACCTATTATACCAAGCCCTCGGTATTGCGCCGCGAACAGGCCACGGCGGTGACCCGTCTTTTGGCGGCGGGGCAAGGCCTGGCCCTTTTGACGGAATTGGAAAGCATTTCGGTCTCGGGACGGGCCGCCAAACAGAGCAATCTCTTGTTTGTCCTGGCGATGTGTGCTCGATTTGGGCCGGAACTGGTCCGGCAGAGAGCCTACCAGTTCACGAAGACCATTTGCCGTATTCCCACGGCCCTGTTTGAATTTCTGGATTTGGCGAAGCAACTCTGGCGCCCTGCGGCCGCGGCCACCCTTCAGAAAGGCGGGCGGAAGGTCATACCCCAGCCCGAGCCCGGAGCGAAGACCATTCGCCAGAGTCCCGACATGCAGGGGAGTGGCTGGGGCGAGATTTGTCGGCGGGAGATTGCGGCCTGGTACAATGGCAAAAATCCCCTGGATTTGGCGTATCTCGTGACCAAGTATCGCAATCGCGAAGGCTGGACGCATCGGGATGTCTTCCGGATGATTCACATTAAGCCCGCGACCCCGAGCCACGGCGGTATTGTAAAGTATCTGTGTAAGGGTCCGGAAGGTCTGGCGGACCTTCCGGACGAAAAAGTGCGGGTCTTTTTAATGGCGGTGGAAAAAGCGAAAACGGCGAATGAGGAGGAAACGTGTGCCCTGATTAAAACGCATCGGCTCGCCCACGAACATATTTCGACCGGCATGTTGACATCGGCACGCGTGTGGGAAACGCTATTTGAGGCCATGCCCCTGACGGCCTTTTTACGCAATTTAGGGCGCATGACGGGGCTGGGGCTTTTTTCCAAGCCCGCGCTAGTGACGGAAGCCGTCCGCCGCTTACGGGACGAGGCCGGCCTGACAAAGGCCCGGGTCCACCCGTTTAACATCTTGGTGGCCTTGGTGACGTATAACCAGGGCCGAGGGACGAAGGGGAGTCTAGTGTGGACCCCGGTTCGAGCGATTTCGACCGCCTTGGACGAGGCTTTCTACCTGGCCTTTAAGACCATTGTCCCGACGGGCAAGCGGTTTGTCTTGGGGGTGGACGTGTCGGGGTCGATGGACGGCGGGGAGGTCAATGGCTCGGCCGGTATAACGCCCCGTATGGCGGCCGCCGCCCTGGCCATGGTCTACCTGCGTACCGAAGAGCATTGCATCCCGATGGCCTTTAGTCATACCTTAGTCCCGTTGCCCCTGTCCAAGACCATGAAGTTGGATGAGGTGTGTCGCGTCGCGGGGAGCATTCCCATGGGTGGGACCTATTGCGATTTGCCCATTACCTGGGCGGAGACCAACCGAATCCGCGCCGATGTGTTTGTGATTTTTACGGATTGTGAAAATGGGCGGCTGAAAAAGACCCCGGTAGAGGCCTTGCGGGACTATCGGGCGGCGATGGGGATTCCGGATGCCAAGTTGATTGTCATGGCGTTTACGAGTGCGGGGTTTTCTATTGCCGACCCCGAAGATTCCAACATGCTAGACATGACGGGATTTGATTCGGCGGGGCCCGAGATTGTCTCGGCTTTTATTCGAAACGAACTCTAGAAGTAGACCCCTAGGCCCCTAGAGTTTTAATAAAAAATGGGTAAAACATTTTATTTTAAGCTGTGTGTTTAAATGGCGCGTTTCGCAAGTTCCAGCAAGGCCAATTGGGCCAGATCTATAGGGAGAATGCGGGGAAAAGCCTCCGTGACATATTGATTTTCGGTATGGGCATTTGGCTGCGGGGCCAAACACGCAGAGACAATGCTGCGTAGCTCTTCGGTAGACTGCGCTTTGAGTTCCAACGCAAAGTCTTTGTGATGGGGGTAAGCGAGGTCATGAAACGTAACGGCATTCATTTCTGCCGGGTGGTTTATCTGATAATGAGACGGCTCTTTAACCACGGAGAAAATTCGACCTCCGACCTCCGACCCCCCTCCCCTTCGACCCCCCAAGCAGTAGGTAAAAAAACGTTTATTACAAAGAAAACTCCTCCGCCTCCCCAAACACCCCGTTGTACTCGTCCACGGCGGCTTGCCGCTCTGCCACCGGGATGCCTTCAAAAAACCCCCGGAGGTCTGTGCTCAAGAACTGTTCCTGGATAAAATCCATAAGGCAGTCATCCAGGGGGGCCAAATTGACGAAATAGTCCAGAAGAACCGCATTAGACACGAGGCGGTTCAGCACCACGTACGCTAGATATTTTTCCAGTTTCTCCATGTTTTCATCAATGAGCTCTTCCAGGTAATCGTACAGGTCCTCTGGCTTTCGGGCGAGCCGGATTAATTTGTCCCGCCACGTTTTCTGTTTTAACGGCACGCCCGTTTTTTTCCCGGCAGTTTTACCGGCGATTTTGTTTCGAATTTCGGCCATGTCGAAGAGTCTACCGGTCGAACTGCTGATAGCGTCTAGTGCTGGATTAGACTGGAAATATGAGGTGTCTGCCTGGTCTATCGGACGACGGACGAAGGGTCGAAGAGTCTACCGGTCGAAGAGTCTACCGGTCGAAGTGGTGATATCGTCTAGTGAAAGATTAGACTGGAAAAATGATTCAAAGACAGACGACCCTTCGACCGATTATAGATTATAGATTATAGATTATAGATTATAGATTATATTTCCAGTCTAATCTTTCACTAGACGCTATCAGCTGTTCGACCCTTCGACCCTTCGACCCTTCGACCCTTCGACCCTTCGACCCTTCGACCCTTTGACCCTTCGACCCTTAGACCAATAGCCCGTCTTTGTAGCATATTTCCAGTCTAATCCGGCACTAGACGCTATCAGCAGTTCGAGCCTTCGACCCAGTAGACCTTCGACCTTCGACCCTTCGCCCGATAGACCGATAGACCGAGAGTCAGTCTTTGAAGCATATTTCCAGTCTAATCCAGCACTAGACGCTATCAGCAATTCGACTCTTCGACTCTTCGACTCTTCGACTCTTCGACCCTTCGACCCTTCGACCCTTCGACTGGTAGACCGGAGATGGCTCTGACTAACGCATTGAACTATATTCGGGCAATGAGTGCGAAAGGTGCGCCCTTGAGCGAAGAGGCCAAGGACGCCATTATTTACTATGCGGCCACGCAAACAGTTGAGCACTCCATGAAACATTATTGCGCCACACACCCTATGGAACAAGCCGTGGACGAAAGGGACGAAAGGGACGAAGATTCGTCCTCGACCTCCCCCCGCTCCGTGTCCGCCTCGCCCACCCCGGTTTCTACCTCGGCGGATTCCGCCGCAGCTAGGGGTTTATTATTGTTAAGTACTCGTAAACCGGCTCAGGCGGCCGGGTCTACCCCTTCGTCCCCTTCGACGGGGTCAAAGGGGTCAACCTCTGGCGCCATTCGCCGCGTACGCACCGCGGTGGGCAAAGCGGGTCCCGGCAAATTAAACGACCTGTTTACGGCCCATGTGGGCTCGGATCGCTATGGGTATATTGTGACGGAAGTTTTGAAGAATGGCAATACCATCATCGGCGAAGGCTATGATGGCGCTACGGAGCAACGCACAGGCGGCGGAATAACTTTGACCTGGCACGGCCGGATTAACAAAGGCCAGGGCGCGTGGGTGCGGGAAGGGGAAAAGCATCGCCGCAAGGGCGGAGGTTTTTCTTTTGGGCGGGCAGAAAACTATTTAGACCCCTCTTTCTAGACTGAAGGGCCGAAGGGCCGAATAAAGATATATTTTCTTTTCTCTTGTCTTTTTACGTAATTATCATGGAGTCGACCGCCTTTGCTATACGAGCAAAGGCCATAGAAACCCGGTGGTCTACCCACGTGGAGTACAACCCCGAAAAACCGAGTTATACGGGGGGGACGAATATAGCCGAAAATGATATCTATTCCGCCATTTATCAGGCTTCCCAGAAAGGCTCCCGTACCATGTTATCCAAAGAGGCCTATACGGGCTTTCAACAAAAGTTAAATTTATGTTTGGACATTTTACGCGAAGATTAAGGGCCGTAGCTGCCTAATTTACATAGCCTTTGGTTCCCCGGAATAAATACATTTTATTTTTATCGCTTCAGCCTTGCGTATATATTATCACCACTTCGACCGGTAGACAGGTAGAAGGTCAGAGGGTAGAAGGGGCAGACCGGCCGAAATTCTCTTATTTTTTATCACTTCAGCCTTCCGTATTTATTATCACCACTTCGACCGGTAGAAAAATGGCCGCACCTCTCACGCATTTGTTAATTGATTACATGGATGCCGGTAGTAAGAAGTCCCGGTTCCAAAGTTTGGTCACGTGGTATAAAACCCATCCGACCCTCGCCCAGATTAAATCGTATCTAGACAACATGACACCGGACTCGTTGAAAGGCGCCATTGACGTGGACGCGAAATCCGATGATGCGCATAGCTGGGCGCTGTTAACCGGGCTCTTTGACTTGTGCGAAAAAGAGGGGATTACCCCGAATGTCCTGGCAATTCTCGATACCATCCTGGACGAAGACGACGAAGACGAAGACGAAGACGAAGACGAAGACGAAGAGGAAGAAGAGAGCGAAGAGGACGACGATTCTTCAGAAGACGAGGCCGACGACACCAGCAGTCCTGCGAGCAAACGGGTCAAACGGGACTAGGAGCGGATTAAACTTTTAAAGGCTTTGGCCATGGCGGGGTCATAGATTAGGACACCCCCGCCGCCTCTTTTACTTTGTGATTCCATGCGATTTAAATCGCCAATAAAAAACCATTTATCTGACACGGCCCATTTCGCGTGATCTTGGGTTTCTTTATAGGGTAAACCTTTATATTCTAAATGACAAATGTCGGTAATACCTACGCCGGGGTTTAAGAGGGGGGAGCCGCGTTTCCAGGTTTCGACATACAGGAGGGGGCCCTGGGCCCTTTTACAGAGATAGTCCCGGTAGATATCAATATGGTGCTGGGGGGCTTTGGCGACATGATAGACCCGCTTCAGGAGCTGAATTTCCTGCACCTGAAGCGGGCTACCTCTTACCGGTAACAGGGTATAACGCGCTTTTTCGTGCGACAGGTGCACCTCCATCCGGCCGAGTTGGCCGAGAATGGCATTTAATAAGCCCTCTGTATAGGTATACCGGATACAACAAAACGATTGGCCGTACACTAATTCGCTCGGGGCAATATCGGAGATGGTATCTCCCGTAAATTCCCGGGGGAAATTCGGGACCGAATGGATAAGCCAGGAAATGGTCGCGGTATTCCAGGCCAAGACGCCTTTGCAATGGCCTTTGGTTTTCTTTTTATTCCCCGGGATTTCGTCATTATAGGCGAGATAATCGGTCCACACCGCCTCCGCATAGAGGCTCCGCACCCACGCATTAAGATTCACCACCGATATAAACCCCCGGGTCGCGGGGTCGTACCGGAAACCCGTTACGCCATGGGGTAATTTCAGGGCAACCTGAATCGTCGGCGCGGCTCTGGCGCCGCAACAATTTCCCATTCTTGTTTTCGGCTTGCGGGCTTTCAATTTTCAAACCTCCACCCCCCTCGACCGGATGGACGCTTTTATCGGGTAATACAAAGCGCCCCCGCGGCCATTCATACTTTTTATGGACACTCCGGCCCTAGACCGGCTCTAGATCTAGATCTAGAGCCCAAGTTGCCGCAAGATTAATTCGACAACACTAATATCCCAGCCATTGCCGGCGCGTTTACACAATTGCGCATAGGACAGGGTCCCCATATTAATTTCCCCATCTTTGAAGCCCATGAGGCGAAAATGTTCCGTCGGCGAGAGTTTGCGCACGACATAGACCCCCCCGCGCATGGGTTCTACAATGCGGAGCGTATTGTGGTGCGGCTCGGTAATGGTCGGACAAATGCCGTCCAGTTTAATCTTTTTGTTATAGACATCTAAGCAACAGGGTTCGGCGACATTAAAATCGACTTTGTGAATCTCAATCAGGCGGTCAATCTGCGCGGTGGACAGGTATAAGCCCGGGTCCGCGACCGGGTCGAGATAGTCTTTGACGTGGCCGGGGGGGCGTGTGACCGGGGGTGTAAAATCGAGGGCGGGTCCGAGTGTCCCGAAAATCCAGACGCGTTCGCGATGTTGGGCATTGCCGTACGCGTTCGAGTCTAACAAGCGCCAGGTCACATTGTACCCGAGGCCTTTTAAATCGGCGAGCACGCGGTCAAACGATTGTTTGTGGCGTTTACTCAGGAACCCTTTGACATTTTCCAGCAGGACCATTTTCGGGCGACAGACGCGCAGGATGCGAATGATTTCATGAAACAACGTGCCCCGGGTGTCTAATTCCCCGAGATTGGCACCGGCGGACGAAAAAGGCTGGCAGGGAAAGCCGCCGGTAAACAGATCGAAGGGGGGCAGGCCCAGCGGATCAATGTGCGTAATATCGCCAAAATTCGGGACATTCGGATGATTCATTTCATAGATTTGAATCGCCCCGGGGTCAATCTCGGAATACCCGACGGTTTCAAATGGCCGGCCGAGTCTTTTCAGGCCGAAGGAGGCCCCCCCATACCCCGCAAACCCTTCAAATACTCGTAAGCCGGCGGGCTTGACCCGTAATTTTAAGGGTAGCTTGGTAGTCATTTTTTTAAAACCTTCAGTCAGGGGGAATCAATCTAGAAGACCAAAGTCCAGATATTTTTCGACCGGAAAAAGAGAACGTAGGCTAGCTTGATCATTTTTTTCGTTTCTCTCTCTGATTTCTGATTGTCACCCCTTCGACCCTTCGACCCTTCGACCCCCTTCGACCCTTCGACTTTGAGAATGCCCCTGAAATATAAGAATTTAACCTATGCGAGTACGCCCCATAGGCGGGTGCCCGTCGACGTGAATGCCCGTTTTAGCGATACGGGTTATACCCCTACGACCTGGACGCGGGAAAATTGTATGGATTTAGCCAAACTCCCCAGTTGGGCGGATCACCCCGACGCCCGCCGGCTGACGCCCGACCAAGTGCGCCACCGCACGCGCAATGGGCGGTTTCCCATGGAATTAAATGCGGCCGGGGAACCGCTGAATCCAAGTGGCCCGACGGGGTTGGCAGGGCGCGGGTTGCTGGGCGAGTGGGGCCCCAATTGGTCCGTGGATTGCCTGATTACCCGGGACGCCCCCGGTTTGAATGCAAGCGGGCGGCCCCTAATGGAGGTGGTCACCATTACGCGGGAGGATGGCGGCAAAGGGGGTGAATCCGCGGAAGCCCTGCCGGGCGGGATGGAAAATAAGATATTAAAAAATGGTTATGTGGTGGCGGAGCAGACATTTGCGACAGCGGCCGGTGAATTCCGCGAGGAAGCCGTCGGGGACGTGGAGGAATCGGATGAAATTCGGCCGGAAAATCCGCATGATGTCTTACAGCAGGCGTTTCGCGAGGCGTTTGACCTGTTTGAAGGCAAAGTCGATGGAGATCCCCGGGAAACGGACAATGCGTGGAATGCGACCCTGGTCAAACATATTCACGATCGCGGGGGGGTGTTTAGCAAGATTCCGTTAAAGCCCACGAAGGAATCGACGGCCACGAAATGGACGGTCTATGATCCCGATGCCCCGGGCAAGTTTTTTGCGGACCATGCGAAATATATCCAAATGGCGTATTCCCGCATCTATGCGGGGACGTATTTATAGGATATGACCACAGGCCAGAGGCCGAAGGCCGAAGGCCGAAATAAAATGTTTAAAGTTTAAACTTTCAAAAATATTATTGACTATTGGGCCGTTTAGGAGGGGGATTAGGGATCTATTGTATAATTTAATCTCAACGGTAGACCTTGCTTTGTCATTAAATCGACCAAACTCTCAGGTATATTATGGGTCTAAGGTCCAGGGGTCTAGGGGGTTTAAGGGTATAATTTAATACCAACGGTAGACCTTTTATTGTCACTAAATCGACCAAACTATCAGGTATATTATGGGGATGAGAGGTCTAGAGGTATAATTTAATCTCAAGGGTAGACCTTTTATTGTCACTAAATCGACCAAACTATCAGGTATATTATGGGGATGAGAGGGGGTGGTCTAGGATCTACTGTATAATTTAATCTCAAGGGTAGACCTTTTATTGTCACTAAACCGACCATATTTTTTTAGCTTTTGAAAATGAAATCATCCGTGAATCCCAGTACCGCTAAGCCAGTTAAATGTATTGCGAAAACCAAAGCCGGCAAGGCCTGTAAAAAAGTAGCCACTCAAAAGGGCGTAAAATGTTGGCTACATTTTGAAGCCGCGCCGTCCAAGCAGGCCAAGCCGTCCAAGCAGGCCAAGCCGTCCAAACAGGCCAAGCCCACCGAAGAGGCCGAAGAGGCCGAAGAGGCCGAAAAGTGGACCGAGCAGTGTGAGAAGTTAAAGCTGTGGATGCTTGCCGAAGATGCCAGATTGGCGCGGCTTGAAGCCGAGCAGGCCGCGCAGGCCGAGGCAGAGGAAATGGACGATATGCCTGCCTTGGTATCGGATTCCGAAGAGGCCGAAGAGGACGAAGAGGACGAAGAGGACGACGAAGATTATATCGTTGAAGAAATTTCGGAAGACGATTCCGAATATTCTTCAGAAGACGAGGAAGAAGACGACTCCGAATATTCTTCGGAAGAAGAGGATTCTGAAGCTTCGGAACAGGAAGAATATTGTATGGAATGCCCGGACGATGAAGCGTCCCAGGATGAAGCGTCTCAGGATGAAGCGTCTCAGGATGAAGCGTCTCAGGATGAAGCGTCTCAGGATGAAGCGTCTCAGGATGAAGCGTCTCAGGATGAAGCGTCCCAGGATGAAGCGTCCCAAGATGAAGCTTGCCAGGATGAAGCGTCCCAGGATGAAGAGTGCCAGGAGATTATTACGCCCGAGTTTTACCATACCGTAATGGAAATACTGCATGAAGTCCGCGATGATTCCGGGAATATCATTTCCCGTGCCAGTAACGACATGACGGAAAATGCGACGTTATATGAATTGGGTTTTGGGGCCAAGTTGGAAAGTTACGGATTTGTCCACGTCAGGGAAGAACAGCCAATTATTTGCGATGGGTTTTACTATAGCTATACCACCGAGGAGGGCTTTTCCTTGTTTGAAATTCACGCGGGCACAATGATGTTGGCCCTTCAAATTAAAGTCCTGCATTCCGCTAGCGCCATTGTTTCGATGAATCATTTTTTTCAACCCGATTGTTTATATGTGCTGATTCACGGCACATCCGAAGAGTCCGAAGAGGCCGAAGAGTCCCTGATTGCATTTGGGTATGATTTGGCGACGCCAAAGGCGCTTAAAAAATATAACAAATTTCATACGGATTATCCCCGCTTGCAGACGCGTTCCGGCAATTTCCATTTTCAAACCAAAGAGGAGATTTTATTTAACCCCGCGGCCTTTTCGACCGAGCAACGCGAGGAATTTCTGGCCGATGTGGATTACTCTTTAAATGGCGTGGCATATGATGAAGAATGACTTAAAAACACTCTACCAAATAGGGTATACCCGACCGCATGGACTCCCTTGTTTTAAGTCTTCCAGAACCGCCTGTCCAAGAGCCTCCCCCTGTCCAAGAGCCTCCCCCTGTCCAAGAGCCTCCCCCTGTCCAAGTCCAAACACTTCCCCAAGTCCAAACACTTCCCGCTGTCCAAGTCCAGACGCCTCCCGCGGTCCATGTCCAAGCGCTGGCCCTTCCCAAAGCCCCTATTTATATGGATTATACCGATGTTTTGTATAATAAAATTAAAACAAATTCGACCCTTTTATCGAGTATTCATGAGTTTAAAACGGCGGGGTTTACGAATGCCACTATTCCTAGTTTAATTTTAACCATCTTGACGATATATAATGGGTATACCACGGCTACGCCTGCCCTGGCCCTAACAGAGGACGACCTGCAAGTGTTACTAGAACGGGTCTATAATTATTTGGTTGACCAGTATAATTTGGTGGCCGAGCCGGACCGGCTCGCCATGTATAATTTATTTACGATAAGTCTAAAACTCTGTTTGGCCACGCCGAATGTCAAACAACAGGTAACGTCGTGTCTCCGGTTCTTCCGGTGTAAAAAGTAATATTTTCTTATCCTATTTTCTTATCCCCCTAAAGACCGGGGCATTATCACTGAATCGACCCAGCCTGTAATGAGTAATTATAAGGCTACGCGCGGAGCGGCTTGGAATTACGGCGGACAGCAGTGGAAACTCTCGCGGTCAAAGATTGAACTTTACCTGAATTGCCCGTTGTGTTTTTACCTGGACAACAAATTGGGCACAAAACAACCGCCGGGCTATCCCTTTACGTTAAATGTCGCGGTCGATTTCCTCTTAAAAAAGGAGATGGACATTCACCGCGTGCAGGGGACGCGGCCGGAGATTGCCGAAGGGTATGGGATTGCCGCGGTGCCTTTTCAACATGCCGACCTCGACATTTGGCGGGCGAATTTCAAAGGCCTTGCGTATACCCACCCGGAAACGGGGTTTTGTATCACGGGGGCCGTTGACGACGTTTGGGTCAAGCCGAACGGGGACCTTCTGGTGGTCGACTATAAAGCCACGAGCAAAGCGGGTAAAATCGAACGGCTCGACGAACCCTGGCACCGGGGCTATAAACGGCAAATGGAAATCTATCAATGGCTGCTGCGCCGAAAGGGGTTCCCGGTGGCCGAGGAGGGGTATTTTCTCTATGCCAATGCGGATAAAAGCCGGCCGGCCTTTAACGCGCGTTTGGATTTTGAATTGACCCTGATTGCCCACCGCGGCGAGGATGGCTGGATTGACGATGTTCTGACCGCGATTAAAGCGTGCCTCGAAAGTCCGCTGCGCCCGGAGGCGGGAAAGACCTGTGACGTCTGTACCTATGCCGTACAAAGGCAAGTGTTATTAGACTGTGGAATACTCAGCAGTTCGACCCCGGAAGCCCTTCGATTGTGAGCCATGAGTGATACATTTATTGCGCGACCGCGCAGTAATAACCAGAGTTTTGCTATCATGGGGACGGGGGGTCGGGTAAACCCTGGATTGACCCCTACCCCGATTATGTCCTGTTTCGTTCCCAGGAAAAAGATACCCTTTGTCCGCCAACAGGGGCAAAGTGTATGTTTTGTAAAGAAAGGGATGCCGTCCTTTCCCGCACAAAAATATCAAATCGAGACACGGGCGAGCATGCGGGCTATCGCTATTGTACCGAGTGTAGTGGTAGTCCCCATTTTTAAGCTTAAACTTTAACCGCTTAACCCCTAATAAACGATACCTGTTATAACCTAACGCGGCCTTAGAAGGGGTAGACGAGTATTTCGTACAAAAGGGTTCGACCCTTCGACCCTTCGACCATCGACCCCTTTGACCGGATTCATATTTCCAGTCTAATCTCTCCATAGACGATATCATCTCTTCGACCCTCGACCCCATCATGGAGTCTGTTTCCGTTCTGCCATTTGGCACCCACTGGGCGCCGCGGATGAATTCGATTCTGCGGGCTGCACCCGAACTCCTGGACGCGGTGCACGCGGTCCAAACCCTGGACCAGCCGATTTCGGCCGAACACCCGGTGGAATACGTCCTGGGGGGCTTTGGGGCCATTGGCATCCCCAGCATGTTCCACCACCCGGACCTCCGGGAATTGCGGGGGGCCTGTTATGAGGCCGTGTATCCCTATTTTGCCCAGGCCTTTCCCGGGCGGAAAATGGAAGCCCTCTTTGACCGCTTAAGTGTGCGCCGGAAAGGCACAACCACGAGCGCGGAATCCTGGCACCGGGATGTCGGGGGCAAACCCGGAGATCTCATCTTGGGTGGCTGGCTGAATTTAGATGCGGCCGGCACGAAACCGCAGTATTTCTCGGGTATTCCGGGAGACGTTTTGCCCCTGAATCACATGGCGGCGGGCTTTGAGCCCTTTAAGCGGAGGACACGAGCCGGTTAAATGCGGCCTTAAAAGCCGCCGGCGGCCCTATTGCGGTGCCCCCAGGGCATATAATTATATTTAATCAAACGATTGCGCACAAAATCACGGGTTCTACCGCGCGGGAAACCAGCCGTCGGTTATACCTGGGGTGGAGGATTACCGATGACCCCGAACCGCTGTATAACAAGGCGGCCATTATTGCGGAGCAGAGCGTGCCCCCTTTACCGAGTGGGGAAAAAGCGCCCATGTATGCGAAACTCCACTGGGTCAATTGGCGCGACCGGTTAATGGCCTTTAGTGCGCGTTTTAAACCGGCGTGTATTGACCCGAGCAAAGGCTGTGTGTACCGCGACATGCCGGGCTTGGTGGCTTTGGGCTGGGCCTTTCCCGCCTATACGCGGAAGGAACAAGCCATCTTTTATCCGCGTGTCCTGGTGGCTCCGGAAATCCCCGAAGGGGGCGATGAGGGTGGAAGGGCCAAAAGAGCCCGCGTAGAAGAGTAGAAGCCTAGAATAAACATTATTCCCTTTTTTCCTTTTATAAAAATCGACCCGGTGGTACCACATAAATTCACGACTAGAGTCTAACATTCTATAATCATCAAAATGACCAATGAACGATTTAGTTTAACCTTTTTACCTCTTCGAGAGGCCTTCGCCCTGGTAAGTGGGCAAACCAACGATTACCAGGTGTTAGACCCGGAATTTGCGGTGCACCTGTTTGGGCAAATTCTGACCCGGAAAGGGGCCATCTATGGCTCTTTACCGGCCCCCGCCGACAAAGCGGTGAACGCCCAGGTGATTGGCCATAAGGGCACGTATTTTCGCTACACGACGGAAAACTGCGATGTTTATTTCATTTGGCATGATCGCATTGGCCAGCGCTATATTTTCCTGGGCGAACACATTGGCGTCGTGAGTCGCGCCATGAAGGTCATTCGCAATCGTATTGACCAGTGTAGCGCCCGCATTGCCGCGGGGGTCCAAGCGGTCGCAGAGGTCGAAGCGGACGCAGAGGTCGAAGCGGACGCAGAGGTCGAAGCGGTCGCGGGGGTCGAAGGGGTCGAAGGGGTCGACGCGTTTGACTTGAACCCTCTGGTGGACAGCATTCTGGCGGGAGGGGAAGAAGGGGAAGAAGGGGAAGATGAGGCGTCGTGCTTTAACTGCATGGTGCAAAATACGGACACGATGTTTTTTTGTAGTAAATGTCAAGTGGCCACGTATTGTGGCCGTGCGTGCCAAAAGGCGGACTGGTTGTCGCACAAGAGTACGTGTACTACCAGCGAATGAAAGAATCGAAGGAATAATCGAATAAATAAACCTTATATTTCCAGTCTAATCTTTCGCTAGACGATATCATCAATTAGACCAGAAATGAGTTATGATTATGTCATTATGGGACCGGAGGGTACGGAGTACTGGCGGACCGGGGACATGGAGCCCTTTTATATAACGGATAGCGATGTACCGCTTATCCCTCGGCTTGAGGAAGAAGGGGAAGAGGGGGTAGAAGGGGAAGAAGGGGTCAAAATCATTTTTATGGACGAGGACGACGAGGAAGAAGAGGAAGAAGGGGTCAAAATCATTTTTATGGACGATGAGGAAGAAGAGGAAGAAGGGGTCAAAATCATTTTTATTGACGATGACGGGGACGACGACGTCATTATTATCGACGGGGACGAGGAGGACGTCAGTGAGCCGCCCCCCGTGAAACGCGCAGCGGCCAAGAAATGTAGCGAATTGATAAGCCTTTTTTTTCAGACACTAGAAAGTTACGGGGAAAAGTTTTAAAACGCCGAAAGCAACGGGCGGGACCCCTTTGCGCCTGTCCGCTGAACCGAAAGCCCACCGGGCGGCCCTTATGGTCGGCAACGAGACCCCGTAGCATGACCCTGCGGGTCCCCGGAATGCTGAGGCGCGTTCAAATTCAATTTTTTTTAAGTTTTATTAAGGAATACATTTAATTAAATTTTTAAAAAAATAAATCAAAGTATGAAGCCTTGCGCAATAAAGAGGGGTTATCCGCTCAGATGTTTGCTTCCACGGCAGAAGGCAAGTACGAGGCTTTGAAGAATACCCAAGAGTTACAGAAACAAATGGTCGAATGTTGAACAAATGGTCGAATGTTGTAGTGAAATCAAAGAAAAGATTGGGACTACCGCCGCCGAATCAAAATGTGAGGCCTGGAAAATGGCTTGTGAAATGCAAGCCAAACTCGCGGAATGCTGTTGTGAAATCAAAATAAAAGTTGACGATACTCTGCGAACGCTTGACAGCCAGAGACTTCGCGATGCGTTGAATACCGCTAATAACGAGGTCAATTTATTAAAGGTCACTGAATTTGCGCGCAGGGGTCCTCCTTTAAGAACTACTATTCCCCTGGTAAAGAATCACCCGAACACCGCTAGACAGGCGGGACCTTCGGTCTTCGTGCATGATTCTTGATTCTTATGCCTTTGTTTTGAGTTTATAAAATTTAATAAAATTTTATAAATCGTTTTACACCTTCGCACATTTAAAACGCCGATTTTATAATTAAATAAAAAATTGATTTATATTTAATATAAACATACAATACTAAATATTAATCAACAAATGAACAATCTTGAAATGGATTCGACTAAATTATTAGCATTAATTGAAATGAAACGTTTATTATATAAACATCGTGAGGAAATTATTGAAGATTTACTATTAGAAGGATCTATATCGTGTCCCGATTGTCTTATTGGCAATTGTGAAAGTTTTTGCTATCGGTATTGTTGTGGATGTTGCCAATGTAATCACAATGAATGTGATAATTGTGATATGAATTGTCATAGTTATCCTAAATTAAATGAAAAGGACGACAAATGCCGTTGTAATTGCGACCATTCTGATTGTGATACGAACGATACAGAAGAAAATGAAGAGTATTGTGATGGTAGTTGTCACGAAGATTGTAAATATTTAAGTTGTCTTTCAGGAGATAGAGATGTGGTTGCTATGTTATTAAAGGAAGCATTATCTATCAACGATAAAATATTTAATAAATACAATGATTTATTAAATCCAAATGATAAATATTTTGAAAAACCATATAAATTAACATTGTCGCAGTACTATACGGATTGAAAATAAATCGGCGTTTTAAATGTGCAAAGGTGTAAAGATTCCCGACTTCCCCCAAGGACTTTATTTTTCTAGTCTCTTTACCCACGAGACGATATCACCTCTTCGACCGGTCGACCGGTCGACCTCTCGACCGAATCTAGATTATCGACCTTGGACCTCATTTTTCTAGTCTCTTTACTCACGAGACGATATCAGCTCTTCGACCGGTCTACCAGTCTACCTGTAGACCGAATCTCGACCTCTCTCCCTTGGACCTCATTTTTCTAGTCTCTTTTACCCACGAGACGATATCAGCTCTTCGACCCTTCGACCCTTCGACCCTTCGACCCTTCGACCCTTCGACCAGGTAGACCGGAAGACATGGAAGAAAATAGGGAATGTGGAGTCTGCTACGCGACGGTAAAAGCGGCGAAAGGGTTTGCGTGTCCGAATCGCACGCCCCCGGAAGGGTGTCCCTTTTGGACGTGCCATGGGTGTTTTAAAAAAGCCTTGCCGGATTACGGCCTTGTGTGTATGGCCTGTATGGTGCCCCTCCCGGAAGACAAATGGTATGACCTGTTTCCCCCGACGCTGGTGAATACGCATGTGCGAGACACGGCCACCCGGGAGCAATTTGAGCGTGTGCGGGCCCGCCTACCGGAAGTCCAAGCGCTTGCGGCAATTGAAAAGGAAATCCGGGTAGATCGCGCCGCCTATGCGGAAATTACCAAGAGGTTTCAGGAAGAAAGCCGGAAAGTCAATGCCATGCGCAAAGAGATGAACACGATGCAAGATACGATTCGGGGGAAACAATCCCGCAGCTCGGCGTTGGCCAGCGTTGCCCTCGGCTCCGCGCGTAGAGTGCCCCAGGGCACCCGGGAGGACGCCGGACCCGCCCCGGCCGTGTTGGAGCGGTGTCTGACGGCGGGTTGCTACGCCTATATGGACGCCCAAGGTCATTGTAGCATTTGCGAAGCGACCTTTTGCCTAGGGTGCCAGACCCCGGCGCATGGCGCAGCGGCCTGTCAGCCGGACGCGTTGGCCAGCGTGGCCTATATCCGGGCCTCTTCCAAACCCTGCCCGGGCTGTGGCACGCCTACCCAGCGGTCCGAAGGGTGTCCGCAAATGTGGTGTACGGCGCCTGGGTGTTGTACCGCGTGGAACTTTACGACGGGCAAGAAAATCAATGGGCATATTCACAACCCGCATTTTTCGGATTTTCTGCGGGCCGGAGGCGTCGTCCCGCAAGCCCCCCAGCCGCTTTGTCCCGGCGGGCAACCGCGCCTGCAGGATTTATCCAACAATGCGGCCTTGCGGGCCACGCGCACGGACAAACAGGGCCGGAAGTTACCCCTTATTGATTTTTTAATGGGGTTTTTCCGCCGCATTACGCACCTGCTGGATGTGGACTTGAACGTAACGGACCGGGAACGCACGGAACGCACCGCGCACCAAAAGTTTTTGACGAATTTCTTGTTGGGCAGTCGGCCGGGGGCGAGTGCCAATACCTATGTCCCGTATGTCCAGAAAGATTTATTGGGGGACTTGAAGCGGACGGGTAAGAGCTTGACGCGCCAGACGGAAGAACAGGGGGTGTTGCGGACGTGCTGTGAAACGGCCCTGGATGTTTTTCGGGCGTACTTTGTGCAGCCGGAAGCGGAGCACAATCCGGCGGCTCTGTATGCTCAAATTGTGGAATTGGTTCAATTGACGAACCAGGAATTGTGTAAAGTCGCGGACCGGAACATGAACCGGCCGACGGGGTTGTTTATTCTGGACGAGTCCTCGGAAAATCATTTGGACTACCGTTTACACCGCACCTTGAACGTAAAACACATGCACAAAAAAACAGGCAAAGCCGAGGAGGCCAAAGAAGCCCGGCGATTTACCCCTTATTAAAAAAATACAGACAGACTTTGAAATAAACTTAACTAAACTTTAAAAGGGATAGAGACATAAAAAATCTTTTCCACCCCCTTCGGTCCTTCGGCTCTGGGATAGGGGCAGAGGGCAGAGGGCAGAGGGCAGAGGGCAGAATTTTAAATCCGAATTAATAATATATGTAATATGTAAATGGACTATTGGGAAACGACGCCCTATTTAAAATGGTATAAATCTCACTGCCGGTTTGCCAAAACCGCAAATGCATTTATAGCCGATTTTGAAGCGAACAAACAGATTGATTTACCGGCCTTTACCTCTTTTATAAAATTGCTTTCTTGTCACTCCAAAGGCGAAGAAAAAATGTTTGAGCATATTGAAAATCTCCGGACTATTTTTTCGGAACACACGGATATAAGCACAACGAAAGCATACACGGAAGAACAGAAATATGGACTTTGCACGTCCCTGCTTAGCCACATGACACAAGAGGAAGAGATTGTTAAAACCTATCTGTTAGCGACAATTAAAAAAAACTCCCCAGATAGGATTTGAACCTACAACCTTTCGGTTAACAGCCGAACGCGCTAACCGTTGCGCTACTGGAGAATGCTATCAAGTGGATTAATTTGCCCTACTAACCCACTCGGTCTAGACCCCGCGGTCCTTCGACCCCGCTGTCTCTCGGAATAGGTTCATGACTCAAATTATACCGGCTATGTGTATAGCGCCTTGTTAGCTCAGCCGGTAGAGCATCAGACTTTTAATCTGAGGGTCGAGGGTTCAAGTCCCCCACAGGGCTATTTTTTTTTGGAAAAATATTCTGTCTTCTCTGCCTTCTGTCTTCTCTGCCTTCTGGCTTCCGGGCGGGATAGAACGGCGCTAACAAAAAAAAACTCCCCAGATAGGATTTGAACCTACAACCTTTCGGTTAACAGCCGAACGCGCTAACCGTTGCGCTACTAGGGAATGCTATCATGTGGATTAATTTGCCTTACTAACCCACTCGGTCTAGACCCCGCGGTCTCTCGGAATAGGTTCTTGACCCAAATTAAACCGGATATGTTTTATGTGCCTTGTTAGCTCAGCCGGCAGAGCATCAGACTTTTAATCTGAGGGTCGAGGGTTCAAGTCCCCCACAGGGCTATTTTTTTTTTAACCCCCCTTCGTCCGTTTTGGAAGGGGGAGGAATAAAAAAATCAGCTCGTACCCAGAGTCGAACTGGGGTCACAAGATTCAAAGTCTTGTGTGCTAACCACTACACCATACAAGCGTTCTAAGAAACCCATGAAATTTGGCCTTTGAACCCACCCTTTGAAGGGAAAACCGCAGGAATTAAAAAAATTGAGAACTGTGGGGTTCGAACCCACGCGGATATACTCCATTGGGTCTTAAATCCAACACCTTAACCACTCGGTCAAATTCCCTACATGAACACCAGGGGGAACAAATTTCACCTAAAAAGCCCTTCGACCCCTCGACCCCTCGGCCCTTCGGCCCCTCGGCCCCTCGGCCCTTCGACCCCTCGAGCCCCGAATTAAAGAAAGAATAATATCTAGCAAAAATGTATAATGCCCCCTTTTAATAAGTATTTAAACTCCTTAAATGGTCCTGACGGGACCTATAAAGGCAAATATTATATGACGGCGTTGCGTGCAGGTGCGTTTCATACCGGACGATTTGATGAAGCGCGGGCCCGGGCTGCAGTTCAACAGAAGATTAATCAAGAAAAAGCGGTGCGTGCGGCGGAAAGGGAAATGGCTCGGTTCGAGAGGGAAGAGGAGAAGAGGGAGCGGGCACTTCGTAAAGCGCAGGAAGCGGCGCTGCATCCGGAAAAAGAACTCGCGAAGGCTGTCAGGCGTAGCAAAGAGGCGGTTAGGAAATTAAAACTGGTCCGCCAGGAATTCCAGGCCGTACGGGGAACCCCCGCGGAAGCGGGAGCCCGTCTACGGGTTCAAAAAGCCCAACAAAGGGTGGCGCTGAATGCGCTACCATAAAGCTATTAATCATAAACCATAAAACATTATCATTCCTTTCGCCATGCGTATTCCGTACATGATCTGTGCGATTAGTACCCGGATAAAGAATTGGACCGAAGCGAAAAAGACTATTATTCAGTCGAATCCTTCGGTAGAAGATTATCAGGCATTCGACCATTCGACCAGACGGGATGACGACCGGACGAACGAATAAATTAAAGGGGGCGGAATGGATGGCGTATGCGAAAGGCGGGTGTAAAGAATACCCCTTTAACCACTATCGGGGCATAGCTGCTTTGAAAGTGTTTCGCAAACAGGAAAAAACCCGGTTGCGCATGGAGGCGAAGGGGTCGACGGCATTGAAGGGGTCCTTAATTCTGGTCTTTACGCGGCATCCGGTTTTGCGGGATTTTTATCAATCGCGATTCAAAAAGACGGCCCCTTAGACCCGGCCAGGTCTAAGCCTGTTTATCGGGCGTAATAAAAGTTCATCCCTTTCACCCTTTCATCCCTTTCATCCCTTTCACCCTTTTAAGTTGAAAAAAAAATAAAAGATATAAATGGAACGCAAAATCCTGCAAATGCAAAGGGATATCTTAGGGCTGCCACAGGAGCCGTATAATCCCGCGCTCATCCGCGCCAATATTGATAAAATCATGACGTATTTAGGCCAACACTACGCTTTTAATACGCAGAGAGGGTTTCTAACGGCGCTTAACCAGTGTTGTCCAGATTTAAAGCTGAAAATACCCCCGGCTCCCGAACCCCCGCCAGCCGGCGCCGCGTATACCGCGGTGACCCGTTTGTTAGAACAAACCATGGCCCAAAGTCAGCAATTGTTAGGGGTAAAAATCCTGTGTGCGGTATTATACCACCGTGTCCCCGTGAAAATGGTGGAAATCATCGAGACCACGTTAAACCCCGCGACTGGCCCCTGTTGGTATGATGGAAGCACCTGGCAGGTCAACGGGCGAAGGGTCGACCCGCCGGTCGGGTTTCATACCTATGTTCGAGGGTTAGACAGCCCGCGGACCCATCTGGTGGTGAACCGCGCCGGACAGCCCTACACGCAAGTGACGTCTTTATGTAAATCGTTTGACCTGCTTTTCGACCGGGGTTTTCTGGCGGTCCGGCAACTGCTGGCGCAACCGCCGCCGACCCGCCAGCCCCTGCGCTTGCGGCCAAAACCCCTGCCGGAGGTGGGTATCCCTTGGGCGACGTATAACGATTCGGCGATTAAAGAGGTGTCGAATGCGAAACATTTAGTGCATGTCCAGCGGCTCAGCGCCGGGTTATCCCAACCGGTGGATGCTTTTTATCCGGGGTTCTACCACGCGGTCGAGGCTCCGGCCAAAGTCCGGGCCTTTCTGGAGTACAAAGGCCCGGACCGGCCGAGTGGGTATGCCTTGGAGACGCAACGGAGTTATATTGGGGCCTTGTGTAAATTTCTGAGTCAAACGCCGAATTTCCCGATTCACATGTATAATGTCTATTGTAAAATTCGGGATGAGCTGAAACTGGCGAGCCTGGCTCGGGAGAAACCGGCGGTGGTGGAATTCACGAGCTTGCTGCCGCAATTACAGGCGTATGTGCAAGATAAGAAACGCGTGCCGGGTTTCCGCGTATTGTGTGCGATGATTTGTAATAATCTGAATCTGTTGGAGGATACGGCGGAGGAAGCGCTAGGGGTATTACGGATGTCGGATGTCCGGAATACGCGGTTCAGTGCGGATGGCGAGCATTCGTATATTGATTTAGCGGGCCGGCAATGGCACATTATGGCGGGGTGTACCAAAAACAAAAAGGCCCGCACGCTGGATTTACCCGAGAATTTTATTAAAGACCTGCGGGCGATTTATCCGGTTCTGCCGGAGTGGTTGTTAATCAATAAAGCGGGGCAAAGGTATGACAAAATGGATTCGCTGTCGCACATGTTTAAAGAGACTTTAAAACTAAAATTTACCGATATCCGGTCGAGTTATACGACCTATCGGCATACCCAACCGGGTACTGTAGCCGAATTGACGAAATTAAGCCAGAATATGGGCCATAGCCTGCGAACCGCGCAAGCGGATTACGTCCGGCCCTAATATGCCCCTAATATCCCCCACCGATGGAACAGAATAAAAAGTAATAGAGTGTTTATTTTTTTACACCGCGACCCTGAAAATTAAAATCGTAGTTGGCTTTCGTGCCTTTCCCGATATGGGCGCCGCGTATGCCATCGTGGCGGACATGTGTGACGAGCAGGCTCTTGTGGTCTCGATACGCCTTTTCCAAAGCTCGATTTTGCGGTTGTGTAATGGCGGTAATGTCATGAAAAGGGGTAATCTTTTGCGTGAGCCAGGTCGCTTGCTTTTTTATATTGCGTTTGGCTTTTTGCGCAGCGGCGCGGGGTTGGCGTTTGCTTGCGGGCATTCCTCTCTGGATTTAAGGGTCGAAGTGCTGATATTTTGAATGAGAGTCCTAAGGGAAAAAAATGGTCCTTGTTGTACCCGGTCGAAGTCCCGGGGTCGTCCAGTCGAAGAGTCCTCTTGTCTACCAGTCGTCCAGTCGAAGAGTCGAAGAGTCGTCCGGTCGTCCGGTCGAAGAGCTGATATTTTGAATGAGCGTCCTAAGGGAAAAAAATAGTCCTCTCGTCTACCGGTCGAAGCACCCGGTGGGGGGTTTATTTTAAGGGCGATTTAAGGTAGGGGATAAAAATGGCGAGCATGCCAATGAGATTAACGACCCAGCACCATAAACTGCCGCATTCCAATGGGTAAAATTTCTGGGTCAGAAAAAAAGAGCCTAACATGAGCCCTAAATACACGAGGGCTTGCTGGGATTTTATTAAAAGCACGGCGCAAATTAAGGTGGCAAAATACAATTGGTCCACCCGGGCGGGAAAAGGTATGTTCGCTTCGTATTTTTTGTACCACCAGATCAGATGACTATGGGGTCCGGGCACGGAAAGCCAGGCGGTTTTATTTGCCGTAACAAAGGCATAATAAATCGCGGCCCCGGCTTGAAGCGCCGAGGCTACCATAATGATATAATACCACCTTTGGTCGCCATCGGTCAAGCGCCCAGCGACATAGTAAAAATAGTATAAACTGGCGGCTAATACAAAGGGTTGCAAGATGGTGGTAATATAGGCGAGCTTGGACGCAAGGGAATGTTCCGCCATGTTTCGCCACATAAAATATTCAAACAATTGCATTAAAGCCACCCACGCAATAAAAATGGCCAAGGGTCGGTCGTTGATATTATCGTGGCGCCTCCAGAGGTGCCCCGACATGAGAACGCTAGTTAAAAAAGTAAAAATGGAAACCTCGGCATTCCAACACATCGTATACCTATACCCCTCCCCATTTAAAAAAAATGTTTAAAATATAATATTTATTCCATGCTGCATGTTCCTTGCGCCATGGCTTAATGCTTAATGCTTAATGCTTAATGGTCCATGCGCGCCCGTTTAGCCGGGGGTTCACCGAGAGGTTTATGCTTGCGAAACGTAAACGATACGCGTATGCCATTTTTCTTTTTTTCCACGGGAATTTCGTGCGTAAATTCCTTTTGAAAATCGCCGGCCATAATGAGCATGGTTCCCGCTTCCGTATCAATATCCGTGTGAATTTTCCCGTCATGCTTATGCCGAATGCGGAATTTTCGCGATTGGCCCCACGAAATAGCCACCACGGCTTTTTTTCCGCTTAAGCCACTCTCGTCGTCACTATGTGCGCCAATCCGGTCCGTTCCGTTGCTATAGCGATTGACAAGGACGCCATTAAAATCCGCTTGAAACGTTTTATTAACATACTCTAGTAGCGCATTTAAAGGCGGGGGTATGGGTAGTGCGGCGGCCAGTTGCCCCGAATACCGGTAGCCTTCTACCATGGGCTGGCCGTCGGTATCCGTTACCGCAAAAAAACCGATGCTGCGATGTTGCGTGCAGGGTTTTCCGTACACCACAATAGGCGGGTTGACTATAAGTAGGCCGTTACCGGTGCCATCGGGGGTGCCCGTAACGGCTGTTACACACGCGTCGACCAGGGCGGGGTTGTCCAGGCCATAAATGGCCAAATACGAGCGGTCTGTTACGATGGGTCGGGCTAATTCGGTCATTTTGCTGATATCGTCTAGGGATTGATTAGACTAGAGAAATATACTAATTCTGTGCTATCGTCTAGGGATTGATTAGACTTGAAGAAATATCCGGTCAATTCGGTGATATCGTCTAGGGATTGATTAGACTAGAGAAATATTTAAATATTTAAATGTTTAAATGTTTAAATGTTTATTTTATTATAGAATACCCCCCTCCTCCCCATTTATTCCTCGTCATCTTCGTAGTCTCCCACCAGGTCCGAATTGAGCTTGTCGCCATCAATCACGTTGTCAAAAAGAAGGGCGTAAAAATCATCCATGCACAAATCGATTGCTTTGGCGGTGAGGCGGTCAATGTTTTTCTTTGTTAAAACACCATCTTTAATGGCCTGTTTAATCAGATCAACGGCCTCCTGGCGACCGGGACTCCATTTATTGCGGTTGAAAGTCGCGGTATCCGTATAGTCATCTGATACCGCACTCTCCAAGCACTTACTAAATTTCCGGGTGCGAGTTTTCATGTCCGGTTCCGCTTCGGCATCGGACGCATCGGACGAATCGGACTCATCGGAATATTTCGCCCTCTTTGCGGGGACATCATCATTGTTCAGGCGAGTGCGTTTTTCGGTGACTTGAGACATTCTCAAAGGGTAGAAGGGTCAAAGTGCTGATAACGTCTCGTGCAGAAAGAGACTGGAAAAATGTTGTAAATCCGAGTCTGGTAGAAGGGTAGAAGGGTAGAAGGGTAGAAGGGTAGAAGGGTAGAAGGGTAGAAGGGTCAAAGTGCTGATAACGTCTCGTGCAGAAAGAGACTGGAAAAATATTAGAAATCCGAGTCTGGTAGAAGGAGTCGAAGAGTCAAAGAGTCGAAGAGACGAAGAGTCGAAGAGGGGGTTCATGAAGCAAATCTTGGAAGGCCTTCCGTGTGCCAGTAGCTCAGTTGGTAGAGCACGTTTATGGATACCCCATTTTGATATGAAAATATCCGTAGGTATCTATTATCCATTTTAGGACGGGGTCGGAGGTTCAAGTCCTCCCTGGTGCATTTTTTTTAGGTCGACAGGCCGAGTCAAAGGGGCAAAAGTGGTCAAAGAGGGGGTTCATGAAGCAAATCTTGGAAGGCCTTCCGTGTGCCAGTAGCTCAGTTGGTAGAGCACGTTTATGGATACCCCTTTTCGATATGAAAATATCCGTAGGTATCTATTATCCATTTT
>Ga0214919_10002365_pt1 | contig 29714 bp, 19 predicted proteins | sample LL1503_MetaG_FD_177994 | JGI IMG/M metagenome (GOLD analysis project Ga0214919, IMG submission 177994) | Freshwater microbial communities from Lake Lanier, Atlanta, Georgia, United States - LL-1503 | ecosystem: Environmental > Aquatic > Freshwater > Lake | place: USA: Georgia | collected... | reverse complement strand
TTTTTTTGTTTGAGATTTACTTAGTTTTATTTTTGCTTTTTCTGCTTCTGCTCTTGCTGCTTCTTCTTTTTCTGCTCTTGCTGCTTCTTCTGCTTCTGCTCTTGCTGTTGCTTCTCTTGCTTCTTCTTCTTTTCTTGCTGCTTCTTCTGCTTCTGCTCTTGCTGTTGCTTCTCTTGCTTCTTCTTCTTTTCTTGCTGCTTCTCTTGCCAAATTGATAAGTTCTCTTTGACGTGCGACTGCTGCTTCTGCTTCTTCTAAGTCTGTTTCTTCTAAGTCTGCTTCTTCTAAGTCTGATTGTTCTATAACTTGTTCCTTCATTTGCTCATATAAGCCGTCCTCTGATTCATCTAATACGGATAATTTTAAGTTAAAATTAACAATTTTAGATAAAATATTGCTATGTGATATTTGTATATATTTAAATATTTCTTTTATTACCCTGGTAATTTTCGCATCATATTCATCATTCTTATTATCCAAATACGTGTCGTGTAATAAGTTAACTACTAGTTTCCATGTCTTATTTTCTGAATCATATATAATAGTGGTTTGTAATTTTTCAACTATTAAAGTTAAAGCATGTATTAATTTTTTAAAAATATCGTCTTTAGTTGGTTGTTCAAATTCTCTTACGTCAATAGTAATATTATTAGGAAGATTAGAATAGGCAATGTGCCAACTAGCCAAATATTTAATTAACTCATCTATTACGTGTTCCATTAAGTCTATATAATGTGTATTACTAACTATATCATATTTATAATATTTAGAAGCATCAAGTTTATGTGTTGATGTTTTTGAAATTATAAGTTTAAAATTTTTATTAAAATATACATAATCATAACTAAAACTATCTTGTATGTCTGCTACATAGTCCGAGTCTAAATTTTTAGCAAATTCTTCTATATCTGTGGTATGCACATCATTAATAATTATAGACTCAGTATCTAAACTATAACGATCTAAATAATCATAATATACTCTATCTATTTCCTCTTTAGTTAGAGATTTATTATTCTGAGCAATATATTCTATTACTTCTTCTTTATTCGTTTTTGAAAAATAATTCTTAGTCCGATCATATTGTTCAATATTCTCTTCATCTAAGCAAAAATTTAAATAAATTTTTATTGTATTATTAGCACCATAATTTTCTTTACAATGTGTTTGAATTATTTTAATTGCTTCACTTAGCAAAATAGCTCCGCATTTATTAATAGTATCAAGTGGTGCCTCGCGCTTTTTTCCTTGTTTTTCTATAAGTTCTTTATAATGTTTACTATATTTTGTATTAGTATCATAAAGTTTTTGCTTATCTTCAGCTTCGGTATATTTATAATATTTTCTTATTGAGTCGTCGGCACAACCTTTTGTGCTATTGGCATCCATATTGTGAATAATTTCCATTGCTTTAATACTTGTTCTGTGAGCGTGAGGAATACAATGTACTATACCACTATAAAATTTAAGTATGGGTCCTTCATCTGGTATTAACATCACCTCGGGAAATATGTTTCTGGTGCCTTGTTTATATTTATATTTATGAGTCGGTTTTTCTATCTTCAATAATGAATTTTTATATTTAGCTTCAAATTTATCAAGATCATCACATATAAAATAATTTTTTTTACAATTAGTGGCTACTGCTTTTCCAAATGTTGTATATGTAAATAATTCTACATTTTTTGGTATGTTAATAACCATATATTTTTTAACATCACCTTCAATGCTTGTAAAAATAGCTCCATGCGAATGAATAATATAATTATATTCTTTTTTTTTGGCTTTAGAACTTTTCTTAGAACTTTTCTTAGAACTTTTCATTTTATAGTACTATTATTATAGTATAATATTATAAAATTTATTATTATTATACTATCATACTTTTTACTATCATACTTTTTTCTATCATACTTTTTACTATTATACTAGCGTTATAACATTTACAATGGAAGTAATTTATAACCATTACTCGTCTTAGTTATTCTAAATTCTTGATTTGAGCTATGAATTTTTTGATGACAAGCCTCACATATATTAATCAAATTTGCCTTATGATTTTTATTAAATTCTCCATTAATGATTCCATTTTTCGCATTTTTTTGAAATTGTAAATGATGGACTTCTGTGCTTTCATAAATATTACATAATTCACACATTCCGCGTAATTTATTGGAATTGTAGCGACTTTTCTTTGCTTCTAATATACTAACATTAGATTTGTTATATTTATTTCGAATGCTATATGCTCGCTCAATAAAATCATCTGGTAGAGCCAATGATTTACATACTTCAAGACCATACATAGAATCACCAGAACCTTCTCTCAATTTCCTATCATAAATCAATGTGTTTTGATTATAATCGTATAAAACACTCATATGATAAATTTTCATTTTGCTGAGATTTTTAACTTCCTCATATTCTAAAACTTCGTGAAAATGTGTAGCAAATAAGAAAGTGCTTTCTAGTGTGTGTAATCTCTCCAAACTTGCTACAAAAATACTTAATGCTGATGTAGTTTCTGTTCCAGAACATAATTCATCCCCTAAAATAATACTTCTTGATGTTGCGCTCTTTAAAATAGTTCGCAATTCAGACATTTCTACAGCAAAGGTGGAGAGACCTTTGAATATATTATCATTTCCCAAAATGCGTGTAAATAAATATTCATATGGATAATATGTAAATTCTTCACAAGGAACATACATTCCTGCTTGTGCCATTATAATTGCTATTCCTAATGATTTAATAAAACTTGTTTTACCAACAGCATTTGTTCCGTATAATAATATTCCATTAGTATTAGAACCTATTGAGAGATCATTTGTTACATATAATTCGCTTGTATTTAAATGCTCTATTAAACAATGTCTAATTTTTTTAAAATTAACATATGATTTTGTAGTATTTTCACATAATTCATTATTTATTATAGGTTTACAATAATTATATTTCACAGCATTATATGTTCTAGCATAACATACATCTATGTGTGCTATAAATTGAGAGATTTTGCCTAACAATGATAAATCTGAATTATTTGAATTATTTGAATTATTTGAATTATTTGAATTATTTGAATTATTTGAATTATTTGAAGTAGCACTAGCATTGACTATTAAACTATTGAACTCGGCAACAATACTTTTATAATTTTTATTTATTGTAATTATTAGATCTTCTCTCGAATTTTGAATTGTTTGTGCTATTTTTACTATGTGTGGACAATCAATAGTATTATTTGAGTTATTTGTTCCGTGGTTTTTAAATTCGATAGTTGATAAATCTAGTATTATGGTTTCATTTTTTTTACTATATTTAGAAATATAGTTTATATTACATTTGGTCCCCGAATTTTTTATAATTTTTTGTAATAGTTCCTTTAAAATACTTGCTCGGCGCTTTGTAATAAGTAATGATGCTTCATTTTTCGAAGTTTCATGAATTTTAACATATGATGTTCCATTATATTCATTAGTTTCATTAGTTTCTTCATTTTCTAGATTAGTTTCATGATTAGTTTCAAGATTAGTGTCTTCATTGTTATTATTTTTCTTAGGTTTTGGTTTATTTTTTGAAGTTTTCGGTCTCTCATAATCACTTAATAAATTAGAAAAATAACTAGCAATTACCTCCAATTGTTGTTTAGAATCTATATTATTTTTAAATAAATTATTTTGTTGTTCATTATAACTTTCATTAATAAAAACCAATTCATCTAGATCATAACTATTTAATTTATCAATTACAATAGCATCAAGTTTGTCTAAATTAAATGTTTTCTCAATATATTCATTTATAATAGTACATAAATTAGAAATATTACAATTTATATGCTTATTTATATAGTTTGCCAACTCAGTATTTTCTTTATTAGTGATTATTTTTTCAAATAATTTTGAAACATTTGAGAGATTACTATGTAAAACAGCAAAATCTTTAGGGTCTATTTTACCTAGAACAAGTTTGCGCTCTAACTTCTCAATATCTCTCACATTTAATAAATAATCTTTAATAATTTTATAAAAATTTGTTTTTATTAAATGATCTGTCACATTATAACAATCATTCAAAACATTAATATCACATAACGGATGTAATAAGTCATATTGAAATTTTCGTTTTCCAGCATTAGTAATACAGTTATTCAAAAAATTTACTACGCAACCCAATTTACCATTATGGCGTTGATCACTAATCATATTTAATTGTTTGAGAGAATGATTAGCTAATATTAATTTACTATTAACATTATCAAAACAAGGATAACTAATATTTTTAATTAATGAAGGATTGTGCCTATATATAAAATCAATCATAAAACATAGACTTTGATTCGCAATACTATAATTTTGAAACTCGTGTTTCTCTCTATATGAACCTTGACCATATATTTTATCAATCAATTCTTGTTGATACAATTGCTTTTCACAATTAAAAGCTAGCTTTTCAAAAGTATCTACTTTTGCTTGTTCTTTTTCTTGTGTTTCATCTAAATAAATTTTATAAATTTTATCAGCATGAATATTAGCAAAACTAATAACATCATCAATATATGTATTTTTATCATTATTTTTATCATTATTTTTATCATTATTTTTGTTATTATAAATGTTGTTTGTAATATTTGTAATAATTATTGCTTCGGCAGGATTATATATTGAAATGTATTTTTCTAATTGGTCATATGTTGTTGGAGTATTTAAGAATTGATGACAATATTCATAACTTACTATTTTACCTGTAAAAATATTTATAATATTTAATCCAATTGTGACATTTTCTATTATAGTTGGTTTATTAAGTTTACTATAATGAATCCATATACATATTGTATTATTGCTTAAATTATTATTTTCGCTTAAGCCTTCATTATTTAAACTGTAATAATCATTATTATCAAAAAATGTTCCTGGGGAATATATACAATCTAAACTGCGAGTAGTATTTTTAGTATCACTGTCTTGATCATATACTAATACAGTATATCCATGTGTAATCATTTTTTTAACATATTTATCTTTTTGTGCCAAGCAAAATCCAGCCATTACAACTTCATTGTTGTCTATAGACGTATTTTTATTAGCAATAATCATATCGTTAATTTGAGTAAATTCTAATATATTACTCCCTTCATAAACATTTTTGGATTTTTTTATAGCATAACATTCATAAAAACTGCCAACTTGCATCAATACTAATGTTCTTTCGCCATATAACGCTTTATACTTTTTCGTAATTTCTAAATATTCTTTTACTAATGCCATAATATTTTGTTATCTATTATGATAAGAAAATATATTTTTAAATACTAATGTTTAATGTTTTAATGATTTTTTATGTTTTAATGATTTTTTATGTTTTAATGATTTTTTATGTTTTAATGATTTTTTATGTTTTAATGATTTTTTATGTTTTAATGATTTTTTATGGTTGTTATATTTGCGTCTTCTTCTTGATCCTGCTTTTGACATTCCCGCTAGTTTCTCTAGGTTATAATCTTTATGAATTTGAAATCTTGTTAATTTTGAATTCAATTCAGCAATCTCTCCTTCTATTTTTCTCTGATATTTCAATAAACGTCGTTTTTTTTCTTCAATAGATATTTTTTGTTTATTAATTATTGGTTTTATTGAAATTAATTTTGCTTTTAATTCCTGTATTTGTTTATCAATTTTAAGCATTTTACTACTTGCTAAATCAACATTTCGCTTATACATTACTTTTTGATCCATAACACTTAATAATGGTGTCGGTATTTGTGGGTTTGAATCTATTTCTCCTAATTCTGGTTCTATAGTTGCGCCTTGTGCTTCTTCTTGAGCAGCATCTTCTTGTAGTGCTCTATCATATTCTGCGTCTAGTGCTTCTTGCTGAGCAGCATCTTCTTGTAGTGCTCTATCATATTCTGCGTCTAGTGCTTCTTCTTGAGCAGCATCTTCTTGTAGTATTCTATCATATTCTGCGTCTATTTCTTCTTGCTCAGCAGCATCTTCTTGTAGTATTCTATCATATTCTGCGTCTACTGCTGTGTCTACTACTGCATCTAGTGGTGCGTCTAGTGCTACCGGTTCGTCTTCTTGCGCCAACATTATAAGTTCTTCTTCTTCTTCTGGTGTTATATTTAATGGGTGAGTTCGAAATCTGCTATTCCTTGTTTTTCTTGTTTGTCTCATTGCTTGAGGTCTTGAGTCTATTAGTCTAGAAACTAAATTTTCTTGTGGCATTGGAACTACTTGTGGTTTCCTACGTGTCCCAGAAAACATTATATAGTATTATTATATTATATTATATAATATTATAAATTATTATTGTCCTTTTTTTGAAACGATTGAGCCACTTCCTCTAACACGAGATAACACATTATTTATTAAATTTTTATCTTGATTTTTACCATTTAATTGAATATAATCATTACTATCTTTTACACGCATCGATGCCACACCTATAGTATTTAATCGTAATCTTTGTATTCTTAAATCATTGCTTACATTATTTAATGGTTTTCCAAAAACAATAGATGATGGTTTTCCTAAAACTGAACTGTAATCCATATTTTTATTCACATTACTGGGATTGTGTGAAGAAAAATTATATGCTCGTCTTCCTAAAATAAATGTACTAGTTCTATCTGAAACGTTGCTACCATTTGAAGGCATATTTTTAGAAGTAATTATTTTATTAACTACAGTCATTATATATATACTTTAAATAAAATAAATTATATCATTTTCATTTTCATTGTTTCTCTAAACTTAGAAATATTATTATAGAATGAAAATTTAACAGAACTATTATTGGATGTTTTTTCTAAATGACTTGCTTTAGTTGAGGTTTCATTTCTTTTTTCTGTATTAAAAATATTGACATAATCCGTAAAGTAATCTTTAAATAGTGTTGTGTTTGGTGTTTTGTTATTGTTTGGTTCAACAACAGATAAAACAACAGGTTCTGGTTCTACACCTGGTTCTGGTTCTACAAGAGTTTCAACAACAGGTTCAACAACAGGTTCTACAATAGGTTCTACAAGAGGTTCTGGTTCAACAACAGGTTCTGGTTCAACGACTGGTTCTGGTTCTACACTTTGTTCAACAACAGGATCTTGTTCTACAACTGGTTCAACAACTGATTCTGGTTCAACAATAGGTTCTGGTTCAACAACTGGTTCTGTGATTGGTTCAACGACTGGTTCTGGTTCTACGACTGGTTCTGGTTCTGGTTCTGGTTCTGGTTCTGGTTCTGGTTCTGGTTCTGGTTCTGGTTCTGCGCTTTGTTCAACAACGGCTTCAACAACTGGTTCGGGCGCAACTACTGTATCGAGTACTTCTAAAGCATTAGAGTCTTCCATATTTATAATATAAATATAATATTATAAATATTTTTATATATTTTTTATATATTTTTTATAACCCTATTTTCTAACTCTATTAATAGCGTGTTGTGATTGTGAATTTGCTGCTCCTCCATAACTGCTATCATTATAAGCTTTATTTATAGCCTGTAATTTCCTAAATCTAATATAATCAGAACCATCATGAACATATTTGGGATTTCCGGAATACATTGCTTTACCGTTTTGACTGGAAGTTCCATCTCCTCTGACTTGTAATCGTGATAAATTATTACCCCCAACTTGGTTTGGTAGTTTTCCATATTTAATATCAGTGGGTTCTATATTATTAGTAACAACATCACCAGCATTGAAAGCAGTTCTAAAAGGTCCTAAAATATTTTTGGAGTAAAGTAATGGAGATGTTCCTAAACCACTATTAATCATATTTCCAAAAGCTCTTGATAACTGTTTGCGACTAACTGCTCTGTCGTTACCACCATCCATATGTCCATGCAACATAGGTTGAATCCCTTTAAGATTTCCACCTAATTTGGTTTGATCGAAAGACATAATATATTATAAATAATTATTATAATTAAAACTTTTTAATTATATTTAAAATTTTTATTTAAACAATTATTTAAACAATTATTTTAATAAAAATGTTCTTAAATAATGTATAAAAAAAATATTGAATTATTGAATTATTGAATTATTGAATTATTGAATTATTGAATTATTGAATTATTGAATTATTGAATTATTGAATTATTGAATTATTGAATTATTGAATTATTGAATTAATAACAATTTATTCGCACATAATTCGCGGAGCAACATTCATTGTTATTAACTCTTGAAACATAAGTTTACAAGCATAAGGCAATTCAACATATTTAAAGTCGTTCCTATTGCTACAAGTATTACAATAATGAATATGCTCCTTATTGTTAAATGAAGCAATCATCCCACATTTATTACATACAAATACACTAAATGCGTCAGAAGCATCATAAATTCTACCTTTAGTAAATCGCGATGCTCCATGTGAAATCATACAATCACGCTCCATTTCGCCAAATCGTAATCCACCATCGCGCGATCTGCCCTCGGCAGGTTGTCTTGTTAAATTCACCATTGGTCCAATTGATCTACTATGTTGCTTATCATTTACCATATGTTTAAGACGTTGATAAAACGCAGGACCAATAAATATATTCATTGTTACTTGTTCTCCCGTTAAGCCACTATACATTAATTCGTTTCCCTTGGATTCATAACCCAACTCATTTAATTTATCAATAATAGTAGAAATCTCAAAATCGCCAAAACTTGTTCCATCTCCAAATAATCCCAACTCAAGTAAAACCTTGCCCAATAGTGTCTCTTTTAATTGCGCAATAGTCATTCTACTTGGAATAGCGTGTGGATTAATAATAATGTCGGGTTTTAATCCATTTGCTGTAAATGGCATATCTTCTTCTGGAATAATATTACCAATTGTTCCTTTTTGCCCGTGCCTGCTAGAAAATTTATCACCAATTACTGGCTTACGATAATTACGAATACGAACTTTACAAAAATTGTATCCGTCTCCATTCGATTCTATATAATTTTTATCAATATAGCTTTCTTCGTATGTTCTATATGAAATCGAACCATCACTATATTTTACTGTTTTTGTAAAGTCGTTTTTATTTTCCTTAATTGGGATAACTTTTCCAATAATAATATCCCTATCTTCTATTAAACTATTTTCAGGAACAATGCCTTGATTGTTTAATTTATCATAATTTGCGAATTTAATATTTTTAGTTTTTGTTTTATCTGGTTTACACCGCATTTCTTCAGTTCCAAAAAGTTTCTTATCTTCGTCTTTTTCTGTATGATAAATAGTTGCCAAAAATAGTCCACGGTCAATAGCGCCTTTATTAAATAATAACGAGTCTTCTTGATTATAACCAGTATGACTCATAATTGCTACTATTACTTGCTGTCCAGATGGAATGTTATTTAATTTAATAATATTCATAATACGCGTTTCAACTAATGGACGCATTGGATATGTTAACACATAAGCAGTTTTATCCATTCTATTATCATAATTTGTCACATACATACCGATTGCTTGCTTACCCATTGCCGATTGATATGTATTACGAGGTGATTGATTAGAATCCGGGAAAGGAATACAAGATGCCAATATTCCAAATATTGTACTTGGATGAATTTCACAATGACTATAATGGTAAATATTATTAGTGCTTGAATTAGCTAAATCACTTGTTTTCATAGCAATCATTGCGTTATTTTGCTCATATGAATCCACATATTCAATAACCGAATCCTCTAACTTAATAGCAATTACTAAATCGTCCCAATTTAATTCTCCAGTTCTAACTTTTTCAACAATGCTGTTATTATACATAATTTTATTATGTTTAACTTTTAATAACGGTCGCGTAATGCGTCCGGCATCATTACAAACCCTAATTTCTTTTAACTTGCTATTAAATATAATAGAGGTATAAATATTAATGATGCCCCTATATTTTTTATCTTTTAAACACCTGTAAATTTTATCGGGATCATTTGTTATGCCAACCCAAGAACCATTAATAAACACTTTTACATAATCTTCCAAATCTTTATATGAACCATTATAAGTATCAATATTATCAATAATTGGCAAAATGTAGTCATACAGTCCAGAACTATTAGAGTTAATAGTAATATGTGCCAAATATGCCAAGTTTTTAACAATACCAATAGATTGTCCTTCGGGTGTCTCGGCGGGACATAAAAATCCCCAAGTTGAGTTATGTAATCTGCGCGGTGGAACCAATTTTCCACTTTTATCAATTGGTGTATTTACGCGTCTTAAATGACTTAAGCTTGATAAATATGTTAAGCGATTCAAAACTTGAGCAACACCTACTTTATTGCTATTTATTTGTTTAATACCAAAATCACCAGTTGCTAATGCTCGTTTAATACCTTGCTCAATTGTCGTTGATTTAATAATTTTATAAATATTCGTTTTTGTGATTATATTTTCATAATCGTCATTAGATTTCCACGAACCTGTATTGATTTCACGAATAATTTGCTTTTTCATATCCTTAACAAGTTTGTTGAAATAATTTCGCAATAAATTATTTAATAATGGTCCTGTCAAGTCTACTCGCTTATTAACATATGAATCGCGATCACTTTCTAATAACCAACCAAAAGAAGTTTGAAGTAATATATTTGTCATGTATCCAAGCATATATATTTTCTGCTTTTCTGTCTTACAATGCGGGAAAATATCGTTATTTAAAACTTCAATAGCAAATTCGTATTTTTTTTTAGAACCTGTTTCTTTATCCATATTCATTGGAGTATAAATGACATTAGCAACAATATATTTAATTGCTGCTTCTTGCGAAACAACTTTATTTGCCTCAATAATTGATGCTTTTAATGAAATTAACATTTTTTTCATATTTTCTTTAGTAATATCAAGCATAATTAATTCACAAATTTCTTTATCACTAATAATATTAAATGCCCTAAAAATTATAAATAATGGAATCGGTATTTTAACGCGTGGAATTTGTAAATAAAGAGCATTACCATATCCGTTATTTCTAGAAGCAATTAAAATATTGATTTGCTTTGGAGAAATACATTTCCAGTCTGGAATACATTTCATTTCTGGTTTCCAAGACCATTTATTATTATTTTTTTCAATATTATAACAGTAAATTTGATTTTCGGCTGCTCGTTCTTGACTAATGCATGTTTTTTCGGAACCATTAATAATAAAATATCCACCCGGATCCATATAACATTCGCCGGTTTCATTATGATTCAAGTGTTTATATTGATTTAATACACATAAATCTGATTTTAACATAATTGGTAGTTTTCCAATATGAACATTTTTAATCTTTTTTTGATAATTTAGGACATTTTTATAATTTTCACCATTGCGCACAATATATTTAATATTTAAATCAATTGTCATTGCCGACGAATATGAGAAATTACGCAAACGAGCTTCTTGTGGAAACATAATTTTAGTTGACCCGTTATTTTCATAAATTTGTGGGCGATATATTGAGAAATTCTCAAATGTAATTTCTATTTCCAATCTATATAAATTTAATTCTTTAACAAAATCATGTTCTGAAGCAATAATTAATGGGTTAAACATTTCTATTGTTTGTTGAATTTGATTATTTACAAAATAATTATATGATTCTAGTTGATGCTTAACCAACTGTTTAAGGTGTTTATGTTTAAAATATGATTCTATAAGAATCCATGGAATTTCCGAATCTGGAATTTCCTTGCTAGGAGTTTCTTTATTATGAATTTCCGAATTTGGAATTTCTTTATTATGAATTTCTGAAGTCATAATTTTTATTAACTACAAAACTTTAATATTTTATAAATCAATTTTTATTAAAAATAAAAATAAAAATAAAAATAAAAATAAAAAAATTGGTTAATTAGTCATATTTTAAATATAAATAATTACAAATAATATGACTACACAAAAAATATTACAAATAAATCCAGAATTATTTAAATTTAATGGTGGAAAAAAGAGTTTAAAGAAAAAAGAAAAAAAAACTAAACCTATTCAAGATAAAACGCAATCATTAAAATCTAATAAGTTAAAAAAAGAATTGTTAAAAAAAGTAAAAGACTATCAAAAAAATAAAGAAACAGAAGTTATAAATGATGAAAAAAATAAAGAGAAAATGAGCACTATGCCAGGATCTAATTTATTTGAATCAAAAGATTTTGAAAATAATGATTTTGAGAGAGAATTTAACAAATCTCTCACTTTTTTACATGATTTGTCAAAAAAAAACAAAGACAAAAATAAAAAAAAAACAATGAAGTTAGCAAACGCAGATATAAATATTGAAATCCCCAAAGATAGTTTAATATATAATTCAGCAAAAGAACCCAGTTATGGTTGCTTAAAGAACGGTTCAAAACCCACATTTAGAGATTTAAATAAAACACAAAAGCATAGTACTCACATGGCAAATGCTGGAAGAAGACTACAACTAGCACTAGAAAATAATACATATTATGACCATTCAGCATTTCATAATAAATATCAAACAAACGAGAATTCACCTATACAGACTAATAAACCCAATATTGAATTGAAAATATCAGAAGAAATATCAGAGGAACTACCAATTAAAATATCTACTTCAAACATCAATCTCTCGACTAATAATGAAATTAAAGAAAATAGTAATGAAATCAATAAAGAAATCAATAAAGAAAGTAAAGAAATTAGTAAAGAAATCAATAAAGAAATTAGTAATGAAATTAGTAATGAAAATAAAGAAATCAATAAAGAACTCAATAAAGAAATTAGTAAAGAAATAGAATCTGCTTCATATGATTATACCGATAATTATTCTACTAAACCAACTAATACAGAACAGGAAGTTATGACTGAAGAATCAAAAGAAGATACATATATTCCAAAATTACGAAGAATCACAAGAACATATAAGTATAAATTAGGAAAAAAAAAGGATGCTAAACATATTGGCTTACTTATAAAAAATAGAGAAACTCAAAAAAAAATAAAGCAAGAAGTATCACAATTGAAACAACAACCTATTCAAGATGTTAAAAATTTTTTACGAGAAAAAAATTTAATAAAGTTAGGTTCGCAAGCACCAAATGACGTATTGCGTAAATTATACGAAGACAGTATGTTGGCCGGTGAAATTACAAATACAAATAGCAACAATTTGGTTCATAATTATTTAAATACTATGTAACCAATTACTTTTGATAAATTTATTATTCTATTTAGAATTTTTCTTAAATACTAATTTTATTATTATTATTATCATAAATATAGAAAATCCAACATAATAAATTTTAACTAATAATTCATCTTCAAAATTTATAGAGTTTAAGATTTTATCAGCATTTATAGAATTTATAGAATTTAATAATTTATCAAGCTCAGATAAATTCTGAATTTTATCCATATTTTGCTCTATAATAATATCATTAATACTTGAATTTATAGGTTGAATATTATCAAAAGTATCAACAATTTCGCCGCTTATTGTTGGAATAGTTATTGCCCCACCACCGAAATTTTCTGGTTTTATTCTTTTAAGATCAGCAATACTAAAATATACTTGTGGACTATTTCCACCATAATTTCTAGGACCTCTAATACCTTCACTGTCATAATCAACCAAATGGCATTTCACACTTGCTTTCATACAATAAGGTTTAACTTTACCCAGAAAAGAATCTCCCAGATCTTTAATATTAGAACCTATTTTTGTAGCACTATAAAATGCTGATGGTATTACGCCTGTAAGGTCAGCATTACTTTGCCCACCAGTTAAAAAACTTGATCCGTCAGTTATATTATTTATATATTTATGTAAATATGGAGTTTCACCAGATATTGCTATAATATTTCCCAAACTATCTACAGGCGTGCATTCTATATTGGTTTTTAAAACATATTTATTACCTATTACACCTTTTCCTTGATATAAACATTGTTCTGACGTTCCTTTATTAGGATCCGAAACTAAATAATCTATATAATTAAACATACCACCAAATACTTTCGCAGTATTATCCAGTTTCCATCCGCCCTTATTAAAAGTATTTGAATCTACCATTTTATCGCTTGGTTTTACACAAAAAGTATATGGATGTTGAAAACCAAAAAGTTCATCAACCACGCATTTTTGCGATTCACCCATAATTCAATAATTAAAATAGTATAATATAATAATTTTAGATAATAATTATATTATTTAAAATAAAAATAAAATAATCAATATAGTGATAATAGTGATAATAGTGATAATAGTGTTATTGTTATTATACTAATATTATAGTTATTGTTATTCTTGTTTAGCAGTTCTAGATTTTACATCATCTACATTGCCCAATACACTTTTAACCCCAAATTCCCCAACTGACGGATTCTTATTGTTTTCTTTTTTATACTTTTCTGCTGTTGCTTCAACGTCTTTTTCCAGTTGTTTTTGATTAGTATATTTACAAGCAGCATTACCTTCAATAATTTTAAATAACGACTTATGATTTATAAAAAGTATTATAATTATTAGTATAAGTAATAAAATTACTACCTTGAATTTATGTAATTTTAAATTATGAAGTAATTTGCTATATAAAAAATATTTTTTCATTGGTAATATATTAATATATAATATATAATATATAATATATTATATATAGTGTATAATAATATTATTATTAATAACAATTACAATAAAAACAATATTACAATTAAAAACAATATTACAATAAAAACAATATTACAATTAAAACAATTACAATTAAAACAATTTTATAAATAAATATTATTTTAATATATTAATATGAGACTTTATTTTAATCAAATAATTCCAAATGTTGCTTCAAAAAGTTTGGTAAATAATAATGTTACAATTGTTCCTAAAATTATAAAAAACGAAGAACCTACTAACAGTAATACATATATTCCTTGGCCCAAAGAGTGTAGTATAAAAAAATATAAATTTCATGCTAATCCTATTAGGCATTATAGAAAACAATACGTAAATATAAATACAAATAATACTACAACATTTAGCAATTTATCTTTAATAGGAAGTTTAGATAAACCCGGATACAATATTGTCACTAACGCTAATACTCCAAATTCTAATTTATTAAATTGTAATTTAAGTATATATACTTATTTAGATAAGGACACTAATTGTAACACTCTAATTGAAGACAAATCATACGACCCTTCATCGAATAAAATGATATGTACTTCGTTTAATCCAAGTGCCTTAGTAATTAAAACTGCTTCAACAAATTTATCAAATACATATGCTTCGTCGCATAGAGAATATTTATATAATAAGAACAAAACATTTATTCAAAATTTGCCTCTAACCACCAATGAATCGAGCACTTTAATAAATGGAACAACTACAATAACACAATGTAATGGAACAACAGTATGTCGCACGTTTAATCCTTCAAATAAAAAATTTCAATGCCAAGGACCAGTTTCTTCAAGTTCCCGCACATATAGTTTAAAGTATGAATGTAATGATAATTCCCATTGTAAAAAATCGCATCTCAATACTTTATATGATAAAACAATTTCAGTAGCGTGTATTGATGATAATTCAAAAATTCGTAGAAAACGAATCAATATTTTGAAATAAATTCTTTATTTATAACAAATTGATGTTTTTTACACCAGTTTATTGACTTTTGTATGTTAATATTTACTAATACATTCAATTTATTAAAATATTTACTAACTGTTTCATTGCTAATATTTGTAGAAATAGTATTTGACGATAAGTCTATTTCATCAATAATATTATTGATTTCTGTTATACAATAGTCTTCGCTAAAAATTTCCAACGAGTTATCAATGTTCGAGTTATCAATGTTCGAGTTATCAATATTTGTGCTATCAATGTTCGAGTTATCAATATTTGTGCTATCAATATTCGAGCTATCAATATTCGAGTTATCAATATTCGAGTTATCAATATTTGTGATATTATATTGAATATTTTTGTTAAAAATATTTAAATATTTAAAAAATGAATTATAATTATTATTTAATAAATTATATTGAATATTTAAAATTTTAAATTCTCTTATTAAATTAATAGTATTTTTAATATTTTCTAACTGTTGCTGTCCATATATAGAATTAATTTCTTGTAGTTTTGTTATAAATAACTGATTTAATTGAATATTAAACAAACTATAAATGGTATCAACTTTATTAATCAACAAATCAAAATTTTCTATAATATTTGTAATAATTTTTTTATTATTATTTTTAAAATTTCTACAAATTATATATTTTTCAGAATTAGCACATCTGCTAGTATTAGGTTTAAATATAAACACATTTTCATACATATTACATAACAAATATATAACTTCTATTGTTTTTATTTTAAATACATCAAATATTTTTAATATAAAATTCCCCCCTTGTTTTTGCATTATTAACGCAAAGAAAATCTGTGATAATATCAATTTAAATGATATATCTTCTTGGTTATTAAAATCATGCGAAAAATCAAATCCGCCATCGGCAGTAATGTAATCCATTGATCTAAAATATTTTTTATAACAATAAAGTAAGTTTTCTTTTAAAAATAAATCGCCATTTTTAGATGCCCCATATTCTAGTTTAATATTTTTATTATTACTTAATAATTGAGCTGCCTTTTTCCACGAAGGAATATTAACATTATCACTAATTAATGTCATACCATAATAAATATCTTGCTTATTATTTCTCTTATAATTAAATGCTTCTATAAATCCGCCCGGACCTTCTGCCAAATGATATGATTGTATATTTGTTGATTCGTTTAAAAAACTAAATGTATCTATTATTTCAATCATTTTAAAAAAAGAGCGCGATAATGGTTTATGCTTACATAAAGAACATTTATGATTGGGAACAATGGTATGTATATATTCATATGGATTTGTTATTTTTTTTATAATATCCCAATATTCATAATATTCATCAATGGAATGCTTTAGCATATGTAAATAATTATGTAATGAATAACATAATATTATATCATTTTCATCAGACAATATATTTGCTTGTGATTTATTATTTTTATATATAATATTAAAATCTAAATTCAAATTATTCAAATTTGGCAAATTAATATAGGTCATAATATTTTATTATATTTACGTACTAAGTAACTATAGAAGAATACATTTATATATTTATTTACAAATATATAAATGTTTGGATTTATTTGATTGGGTTAAATAGTATTTGTTTTTTCTAAACTTTCTTAGTTAGTGTTTTTTGTGATTTCTTTGTTTCTGCTTTCTGTGATTTTTTAGTTTCTGCTTTTAAAGATTTCTCGGCTTCTTTTGCCGCCTTCTTTTCTTGTGCTGTTTTTAATTTTTCCTCTTCTTTTGCTTTCTTTTTCTCTTCGGCAAGTTTAAGTTTTTCGTCTATTGACAATTTTAGTTTGATTTTACTTTTTTCTAATTTTTCCTCTAATTTTTCCTCTAATTGCTCTTCTAATTCCTCTTCTAATTGCTTCTCCAAGTCTTGTGTTTCTTTCAAATATTGCGATGCCAATTTTTTAGATTTTTCATCTAAGCTTTCTTTTTCCTTAACTTCAAATTCTTCGTCTATTTTTTTAAATTCGCCAATAATCTCATCTTGTAATTCCTTTTCTTTTAATTCTTGCTTTTTAGATACTAATTCTTCAGGATCATATTCAACATTTCTAATCTTTTTAAATATAAAATAATTGTTTAAAAATGATATTTGTTTTTCTTCAGCACTTAACCGCGCAGAATTGCCTAATTTTTTTAATAAATAATTATTACTTTTTAATTCATTATTCATAAAATTGTATAATTGCTCAAAGTTCCCCATTGACCCTGGCAAATTTAATTGCTTATATTCCGTCTCAGTTAATAATACAAAGCCATTATTTTCCATAATTCTCAATAAATATTTATAATTAACTAAATATTCTTTAAAAGTTTTATTAATTGTTTCTTGATACACATTAATAGCATATCCTAAACTAGACTCATCATCGTTAAATTCCTTTGCATCATATTTTTTTGTTAATTCCCATATTTTTTTCTCATTTTTAAATATGCTAATTGATTCATCAGTTTTTAATGAATTTAACATATTAAATATTTTGTTTCCATCATAACAAGTTCCAATAAAATATCCTTCTAATGCTGTACATTCTTTTATATTTTTAATGAATTCATTTAGCACAGTTTCGCTTTCAAACATATAATGCATCGCAAATTGAATAGAACTAATATTAAAACCATTTTTTACAATTCCATAATTAGTATACACACCTTTACCTAATAATACTTCGTTTTTAGCACCTTCACCGAAAAGTGCTTTCATAATTTGTTTTGATTTTTCATCATATAATGCCGATCCATTCTTAATATTAAGGGTACTATTACCATGTAAGAATAACGCTTTAGGAATAACCGAATAATGTTGAGCATAATTTAAATAACGAGCACATACACCATCTAATCTATTTTCAATATTATCTTTGCTTAAATCTAAACCCAAAACAAAATTGAGATTTGCCGATATCCATTTAGGTAAATCGCCTCCTTTGCCTACAGCATAATCTATTAATGAATATCCCGATTTGGATACTTTATTTATCAACATACTTTTGACATATAAATTATGAAAATCACGCAATGCTTGTGTTTCTGATGTTTTGGAAATTTTATTATAATATACATCATCGTCACTATTAACTGTAACTCCATTTCCAGTCATTAAAATTGTTTCGCTTATTGGATTATGAATAGATTGCCAATTCGAGTTTGCTGTATGGTAGGCATTACCAAAATTTTTCAAACCTGAACGCAACTCTGATGTTTTATCAGAACGAACTCGCAATGGTTCCCATCTCCAAAATTCTGGATTTTCACTATTATAAGCAAATTCTACAATCGTATTATCTTCTATTTCATCGCCTTCCAAAGTATAGATCTTAAGATTATTTGATTCATCTAATTTGCCCATTATATTACATAATCCAGCATTAACATCATTTGGATTTGTTGGATAAAAGCGACAAGGTTTATAACTATTAGTATAAGATTCTTTAGTATCACGCTTAATGTTATTATTAATAATATCATTATAAGGATTAATATAACCGTGTTTTTTTTCATCAAAACCTACATTTAATATTAAAGTATAATAATTTTTGACTTGAGTATAGGAAGTTAAATCTTCGCCGTCATTGTTTAAAGTACCCATAAAATTTCCGCCTAATTCGTTTTTTTTAAACTTAATTAGGAAATCAATAGTATTGTAGCGTGGAGGTTTCCATTTAAACGATTCGTTCCATGTAATTTTATAATTTGGTGCGGCAACTCCTGTTTTTAAACTACAAACACCTGTATTTGCCGGTGTAAAAATTAATCCGTCTGTATTATATTCATATAGTCCTTCATTAATGTTATTTAAAATTCTAGCACAACCATTAAATATATGAGCACCGTAGAATTTTTTAACATTAAATTTAATATGTATTTCTTTACTATTTGTAATTGATTTTAAGTCTAGAGTTTTAATTACGCTATTTAAAATAATAAGACGATAATTAAAATTTTCCTCTTTTTTGCTTTTTTCTGTTTTGCTTTTTTCTGTTTTGCTTTCTTCTTTTTTGCTTTCTTCTTTTTTGCTTTCTTCTTTTTTGCTTTCTTCTTTTTCTTCTGTTTCTTCTTTTTTACTTTCTTCTTTTTTGCTTTCTTCTTTTTCTTCTTCTATGGTTAATTTAATAAAAGGCAAACCTGTTACGTTTTGTCCATTAAAATAATATATATCAAAGCAAGCAAATACATTTATATATTCGCCTTTTTTATTATGTAAAATATGTTCGCCATCTATAATTGTATTAAATAATTCTTTTTTCTCAATATAACATCCTGTAAATTGTATATTCATAGTTGTAGAAATAAAGTATAATTTTCCTTGTGGTGATATATATAACAGTTTTCTAGTTCCATCTGCTTTATCTGTTACGGTGTAATTTTTTCTAATATTTGGAATAGAATTATTGGTATCGTTAATTTCTGTTTCGGGTAAAATATTTACCATTTGTAATGTTGTAGATGATGGTCCAATAAAATCTTTTATACTTGGTGTCATCATTGGTTTATAATCTGGTCCTTTTGCCAATTTTAAATATTGTTGCGTAGCAAAATCGATTTCACTTAGCGTTATAGGATAATTTGTTTCTTGTAATCCTATTAAAATATATTTAATAACTTTGCGCAAATTAGTGTATAGAAATTCGGCGTTTGAAAATGATTTATTAGCAACAATCATTTCATTGTTTATTTCTATTTCTATTTCAAAATTTTCTAATGAATTAAAAACCTCTGAGTCTTTAATATTAAATTGCTCAATAAATTTACCGTATTGTGATTTAGAAGTTTTAACAATACTACAATGAATTAAAAATGGTAAATCAGGATGTCTATATTCGTAGCGTTTAATATATCTAAATATTTTTTTTATTGAATTCCATTTATCATATAATTCTTCAATGGAATTATGATTTCTAGAATAATTTTGCTCTGTTTGATAGCATACGCGAAAGTTATAATCATCAAAATCTAATGGGAATAATTGAGAATCACCAGTTTTAAAATATTCTTTATCTACAAATTTAATATTATTTTCATCTAAAATTCCAGATAAGTTATTTAATTTACAATAACTTTGAATATTTGGTAGTCCATTTATTTGAGTTCTAATATTAGATAAATTACTTGCGTTCATTATTTTCAAAAAATAATTTTCATTAATTAATTTAAAATCATAATTTAGCAAACTCTTTATAACATTGTAAAAATCTACTTTATTAATATTTTTTATTTTCTTTGTTCCAAACCGGATCTCAAATTCGGGATATACACTTTCAGGAAATCGTGTATGAGTTGATAAATAGGTTTCAATATATTTTAAAAATTTATTACTCAATTCTTCTTTTTGAGAGTCTTTGCTTGTTTCTTTGGTAATATTACTTTTACTCATAATTAATATATATTATTATTTATTATTTATTACATTTGTAATATAAATAATAAATTTCAATTTTGTTTTAAAATATTATAACATTAAAAATAAACATTAAAAATAAACATAAAAATAAACATTAAAATAAACATTAAAAAAATAAAAATAACACCAGTTTAAGTTAAAGTAAGTATTTAAATCAAATCTTTACAAAACAAATCAAGTCAGTTTTTGTAATATATTTTCATATAATTCTTGCTTCTTCTTTTTCTTACTATGTTCATCATATATATTAATGTTCAACTTTTCTGCTATAGAAACCAAATCATCCAATTTATAATTACTAAATGCTTTCAATGGTTTATCAATATTTTCAATGTTATAATAAGAGTTTAATATTTTTTGTAACTCTTCATCTGCTATAGAATTAATTAATTCTATATCAAAATTATTAAATCCAGGACTCATTTTTACATTTGATATTTTTAATAATTTATAATTTTGTAAATTAATAACTTTTTCATCATTATTTGTGCATAATATACAATATGTATTATTGTCGCGAATTAATAAAACATTTACTAAATACAAAACACATAACGCGTGAAAAGTTTTGAAACTTATTTTTTCATTATTTGTAAGATCGTCTTCAACTGCGCTTTTTTGTATTTTAAAATCTTTTAAACTATTTTTTTGATTTTTTAATTTTTCAACACTATTTATTTTAAACTCTTTCATTATTTTAAATGAATTAATATGTTCTAAATCTACATCATTTAAATTATTAATTATTTTGTAAAATATCCAAAATAGTTTATCCGCAAAGTTTCTATGATTATTAATTTTAAACGGTTCGTTGTATTTACTTAGTTTTTTTGTATAATTTATTTGAACTCGACTCTTAGGAACACCCACATTAAAAACTATGTTTTGCTTTTTCAAATTGTTAAACTTATTTGAAGTATTGCTTTCACTTAAAGCATTGCTTTCACTTAAAGTATTGCTTTCACTTAAAGTATTGCTTTCACTTAAAGTATTATTATTTGTTTTAAGATTATATAACATATAGTGCTTGATTTCATTTAAATCAACATTTTTTAATAATTCTTCTTTATTTAAACAAATCATCTTTAATTACTTGTATTAGTAGTAGTAATATCTTTATTATCTTTAAAATAAATTGTTTGCAAATTTCTTTTCAATTTTTCATCTTTATTTATGTCGCTTTCCTGTTTTTTAATAAATTCAATATAATTACATATAGTTTTATAAACCGAAACAGATATTTTATTTAAATTTACAAAAATACCATTACTGTTTTCATTTAAATAAACATTATTTGTTTTTAATATTTTAGCAATTTCTATATGATGACTATTTTCTAAAGAGTCGATTATTTTACATAATTTAATCAAATCACTAGAATCTATATTATTATTATTATTATTATTATTTGAATCAATAATATTTGAATCAATAATATTATTTTTACACGTTGTATTTATGTCTTTGCTTTCAAGCGTTTCCATAATAGTGATTATTACTCATAAAAAAATACCTTTAAATAAATTTTATATATAAACTATAATATGTCGTTTCTATAATCTTTTATTTGTTTTGCCTTTGATTTTGATATTTTAATTGTAAGTTTTTTTCCACCAACTTTTTCTTCAATTTCTTCGGATTCCAGTTCATTTTTCAATGAACTATAATTATTGATACTAATTAATTCAGCAATTATACTAATATATTTATCATTTAACTCATAACGTTGTCCTAGTATGCGAACTTGTATAATATCATTTTCTTTTATATGTGAGAAAGATTCATTGTCGTAATGATGATCACGCGCTATAAAAATAATATATGGACTAACTTCGTCATCTACAATTAGTTCTGCGCGAACTCCTACTTTAGTTATTGATTTTGTAATACAATAAATTAATGTGGACTCAACTGGATTTGTTATTAAACATTCAAAAACACACTCAAATAATATTTTATTATCGAATAATTCTCCGCTGGAATATGTTAATAATTTAACACTATTATTTTTAACATATCCTTCTTTAACGCATTTTCCTTCATTCAATTTTTTTATTTTCGTTTCTAATATATTAAATAATTCAGCATTAACTTCGTCATATTTTAATACTGTTTTTTGCGTTAACAATGAACGAATATAAACATGTGAATTGTCTAATGTAGTTTTCTTAATTGATGATTTTTTACTTTGTATTTTAGACATTAGATTATATATATTATAAATTTAATCTTTAAAAGTATTTCAATTATATAATAAAATAATTTTATTATATTTTATTATATTTTATTTTATTATATTTTATTTTATTTTATTATATTTTATTTTATTATATTTTATTTTATTATATTTTATTATATTTTATTTTATTTTATTTTATAGTAAATCATTAATTTGTGCTTCAGAGAGATTTAAAAACCACCGTTTGTTCTCTATTTTTTGTAAATCATATAATCTAAAATACAATTCTTGTGCTGCGCAGAAATTTTTTTGATTTAATTTTTCACCCTTTTCCAATTTTTTCCCTTTTAATTTCTCAATTATTTCATCTTTTACTCCTAGAGCAACAAATATTTTTTCACTATTAAGTTTTCCGGCTTGTTCGCAACGAGCCCCCTTGTTTGATCCAGTTTTTACCTTAAAATCTGTCACCAATTCTTTAGTTATTTTTTTATTTTTTGATAAGAATCCAAGCGGAACCGCAATTTGTGAAGTATTTATTTTATTTGATGTAATAATATTATCAAAATCATTATAATCTTCGGATTCCGCAATAGTTAGTGTTAAATTTGAAGTCTCTAAATTTGTTTTACTTAAAATATATAAAGTATATTCTCTAAATTCACTTTTAGTTGGTATAAATAATGCTTTCAATTTACCATTATTTGTTTCTAAAAATTTGGTATCATAATAAGTTGATAAATCTTTTTCAAAATTTGTTAATTCGCCATAACCATTATTTAATAAGTAAATAACTAATAAAACACTTTTATTAAAGTCTAAATCATCTAGAACTATATTTATTGCTAAAATATTTACTTCACTGTCAGTTATAACTTTATCCTCTTTTAATATATCCATCATTTTGCCATAATAAATATATTTGTTGTCTTTTAATAAGTATTCGCTTTTTGTTGGTATATATTCTGTTATTATAAATTTGTAGTTGCGTTCTAATTCTGTAATAATAGATTTCACAAATGCTATATTTTTTTCAGTTAGTTTATCATCTACAGCACTTTGACTTAATACTATTTTAGGAATAGTTGCTTTAGTCTCATATTTGGGTTCTTCTTTTTTAACAATATTTTGTTCTTCTTCGTTAAATACATTAAAATCGTCTGGAATAGCCACTTTTAAAGCATCCGGTTTTATCATTAATCCAGTAGATCTTTCAAAAATCGTGGAGTCGGTGTTTAAATTTGTTGGTTGAAAAATATATAAATCATCTAAATAATCTTTTTTTAAATTATCAACGCTAATATGTATTAGTTTTCCTTGTGTGTTATATTTATCACTAATAAAAATATTCTCATTATTAACTAATTCATTTAAAGCATTGTTAATATGCGCTAATGGATATTCTTTAAATGTATATATATAGTTAATTATTTCTCCCTTTGTGCGAAAATAATATTCTTTAAATAAATTTCTCACAAGTTTAGTAATAACTTCATTATTTGTTTTCAAAAATGATTCGTCATATGAAAATAAATCTATTTTACTTTCTCCATATTTTTGACTATATTCTTCCAATGATGGCTTACAAGTATATGCACAGTTAGCCATGTAATCGCATAATGGACTATTTGATTTATCTCCAATTGAGTATGTAATTGATTTAGAATTTGATAAAGTAATAGGTAATTTTTTATTCAAATAGGTTTCGTCGAATTTTTGTTGCTCATAATTCAGATGACAATCTATGCTATGTTCTTTTAAAACTCTGGTAATGTTTCCTATTATTTTGGCCTTTTCCTCTGCTTTTCTATAAATTAATAAATCAACAGATTCGTTATTATTAGATAACAATGTTCCGTGCATAAATATTTGAACATTTCGTTTATTTAAAGGTAAATCTTTATGACTACACGTTCTAACAGCACGACCAATAATTTGTTCTTCTCTATTTATATTATACCACGGTTCTAAAATATGTATTTGTCTAATATACTTGAAATCTAAACCTTCACTGCCCGCTGCCGATAACAAAATCACTTTAACATTTTCACCATCAACATTATTAGAATCCGTGCATGCTTTTAGATCACTTACAATATCAGGAGAAATATTACTATTTCCACTTATGATAACATATTTGGCACCTTTAAATTGCTGTCCTAATTGTAATACTTCTGATTTCTTTTTATAAGTTTTTACATCTAATTCTTCACTTGGTGGATTAGCAAAAAGCGATTTGTTGTTTCCATAACGCGTAAATCCTTTTGCTTCCAAGGCAAGCGCTATGGGTATTAATCCAGAATCTATAAATTGTGAATATACTATTGCTGGACCAGTAGAACCCATTAACGAATCAATTAGTGCTTTAATCTTGAAACTATATTTTCCAATATTAGTATACTCAAACATATTAATGGGCATATTTTTCAAAAAATCGCTCTTGAATTTATAATTATATCTAGATTTAGGTGCTTGTGTTTCTTCATAACTCATAATATTATTAATAGCAGATTTTCCAACAATTGTCTTTATGTTAATTAAAGCGTTTATTTCCTCAATATTTATATTTTGCACTACTTCTACAATATTATTATTATATAAAATCATTTTATCATTAAAATAAGTTTCTAACTTATTATTAGGAAAAACTATATTTAAACATTCAAGTGGTTTCTGTAATAATGTATATCCAAAAGATTCCATAGCATTTAGTTTTTCTTCATCAAATTTTGATACGTTATTTTTTAGAATAATATTATATACAAATTCTTGATATGGTGATATATTTGTTTCATTTACATAAACATCAAATAGCGTGATTGCTTCTTTTAATGGATTAGCATTTATTTTGAATTCTGGGTATTTTTTATTCAAAATACTATTAGTTTTTGAAAAATCATTTGGTAAAATTCTAAACGGAAAACTTAATGGATTATCGCCTTTTATATAACTTATGTACCCGTTTATTTTTCTTGTAAATAGTTCTAATCCTACTTGTGTGCCATCGCTATTTACAAGAAAACTTCCATCATTAGCAAACACATCTTTCAATTCTATAATTGATCGTCTGTCGTTCAAATTTAATATATTAATTAGAAAAATTATTTCTTTATAATCATTAAACATAGGTGTTGCCGACATAAACAACAATTTCAAATTATCCACATTTTTAACCAATTTTATTAATTCATTTGAAACTAATTTATTGCTATTATCTTTAGATTGACGAATATTATGTATTTCATCAATTATAATTAATCTATTACCAAAAAATTTTTGTAATTTATTTTTTATTAATATTTGCTTTTTCTTTGAATCTAATGTGGCTAGTGATTGATTTGAAATATTTGATTTCTTCATTATTAAATTGGCAAATTGCGTATATCCCATAAATAAGTAATAATTATTTATAATATTTTTAACAATTTTTATTACTTTGTCGCGTGTAAGGTTTTTCTGTATCATATTGATTTCGTCTAAAATATTTTGACCAGCACAATTATTAATAGTCCATAGTCCATTTTGTTCTTCCAATTTTCGCTCATCAAACAATTGTAGATAAAAATTTTCTTGAACATTTGGCGAAGCAACTATTATTATTCTATCATTATAACCCATAAATTTTAAATATTTTCTTGTTTCTTCAGCAACACCGATTGCCGAGCAAGTTTTTCCTGTTCCTAGTCCATGATATAATAATATTCCATTATACGGAGTATACATTGAAAGGAAATTTTTTATAAATTTTTGATGTGGTGCTAATTCAAAATCTTTATTACAAATTTCATTGCTTTGTTTCTCAAAATCAAAGTCTTCATCTATTTTGATTATTAATTTATTTTCTTTAAATTCTTCTTTGTTTGCTATCTTAATATTTAAAAACTCGTCATCCAAATGTGGATATAAATATTTATAGTTAGTAGTATTCGAATCATTCAATTCTTTTGCGTTCAATAATTCGACAGCATTATTAAAATATTTATAATCTGTTAATGTATTTAAATTTTGTTCTAACGTTTCCAGTTTAGTTTTGTCTAGTTTGTTATTGTCAAATTTATTTATATTTTCTCTAAATAATGATACTAATTCTTCGTTATTTTTTTTCTTAGTTTTATCTTTTTTTATGTCTGAATTTATCTCTGGATTTCCTTTAGGTTTCATAAATGTTTTATCCTCTTCCTCTTCCTCTTCCTCTTCAGTTTCCTCTTCCTCTTCATCTTCTGTTTCTTCTTCTTTTGTTTCGCTTACGCTTAATTCTTCATCTTCTTTTTCCTCTTCTTTTTCCTCTTCTTTTTCCTCTTTTTCCTTAGTTTCCTTATTTAAAGACATTGGAATATTGACTAATGTTCCATCGTTTAATTCGGTCTTACTAATTTTGCTCATTACTATATATTAAATATATAGTTTATAACTTTTTAATAAATTATTTAAATAATTTATAATTTTCTTTTTTTCATAGTTATATTCTCTAATATACTTATTAACATCATCTATAGGTATCCATTTTATTTCAGTAATTTCATATATTTGATAATCATTTTTTGGTTGATTATTATCAACAATAATACCAACAAAATATTTATGTTTATATGATTTATAATTAGAACCACTAAAAATTTCTTCATATGGAACAATATTATTAATTATTATAATATCATTTTTTTGATAACCTGTTTCTTCTTCGAATTCTCTTAGCCCACATATAATATCTTTTTCTTGATAGTTGCGTCGCCCCTTCGGAAATCCCCATTCTGGTTCTTCATAATTTTTATCACATAAGTCAATAATAGATTTTAAATTATAACTTTCTAAAATATTAGAATATCCTTGTTTCAAATTTGTAAATTTGATCTTTGAGGTTTTTTCTTCGTTTTTATAAGAGTTGTTTGTATTATAATTCCACAAATATTGCCATATTGTATCAAAATCATTATTTAATATGTAATTTCTCTCATTGTTAGTCATATTATTTAACAAATTTTTTATATAGTTTTTATCTTCAATAGAATATTTACCACGCATAAAATCTACAAATGATAACGTGTCTTTGCGTTTAATAATTAATAGTTCAATAGAGTTTTCAAATACATTTAGCGAGGCATCATATTTCTTTACTATTCTAATAGGAATAATACCTATACTAGTAATAGGTACTTTACATTGATGAAATAGATGTCCTAATTTGCCACAATTATTACAAAAATATTGTTTTTTTATATTCATATTATTAGTTATAATAATATATAAGAATGCTTTTATATAATTTATTTATTTACTAAAGTCATTAAGTTATTATGTGATAAATTTTAATATACTAAAATAATAATATGTATAACACAAATCATATATTTAATCCAATTATATGGGGTCCGCATTATTGGTTTGTATTATATACAATTGCTTTATCTTATCCATTACATATTAATGATTGCACAAAAAAAAAATACTACGACTTTATAACAAACCTACCTCTTTTTTTGCCAGTTTCCGATATTGGGGGTGTTTTTAGTCAATTTTTAGATGCGTATCCTGTAACCCCATATTTAGATTCGAGAGAATCATTTTCAAAATGGGTCCATTTTATACACAATAAAATAAATATTTATTTAGGTAAGCCAGAACTAACATATTATGATGCTTTAAACAACTATTATGAAAACTATAAATTAAAAGAAGTTAAAAAAAATGATGAGCGCAAAAACAAAGAAAAGTATGTTTTTGGTGCTTTAATTATTATTATTATCCTAGTAATAATATATTTATATATTAAATATTAATATAATGAAACTAGAACTACTTATTTTTTTTATAACTGTTTTTGTATTAGCAAACACATATTTTGAAGGAAACTTAATTAATAAACTCAAACACTATCAAAAATATTACAAAATGGTATTTTTTGCTTTCATTGGATTATGTGTGTATTTATTTATAAAAAAAAATCCGGGTAATTACAAAGAACTTGTATCTCACGCCAACGGTTATATAAAATATTTACCAATTGATAGAAACACAGCAAGTTTCATAACTCCTATTATTGATCTAACATCTAAATCAATAACTAGTGAATTAAATAATAATTTTAATTTTTCCAGTTCAGTTAATAATCAACAAACGCAAAATTTATTAACTTCAATAAACAACAATCAAAACTATTTATCTAAGCAACAGCAAAAAATACTGTCTTCTGGTAATATGACAACAAAAAGAAGTGTTAGTGAAACAAAAAAAAAATATGTAGCTGCTTCGCAAAACTGGCATTGTAAGCACTGTAAGAACCAATTGCCTGCTTGGTTTGAAGTAGATCATGTTAAAAAATTAGAATACGGAGGTTCAAATAATATTGAAAATTTAGAAGCATTATGTAGAGATTGTCATGGTAGAAAAACTGCTTTTGAAAATTTATAAATAACAAATCAATAATAACAAATCAATAATAACAAATCAATAATAAATAATATACTTATAATGTAATATATTATTTATGAGTGGTACGAGTGATAAAAAACCAACTAATGTTAAATCAATTGATAATACACCTAATG
>Ga0214919_10002363_pt1 | contig 29727 bp, 10 predicted proteins | sample LL1503_MetaG_FD_177994 | JGI IMG/M metagenome (GOLD analysis project Ga0214919, IMG submission 177994) | Freshwater microbial communities from Lake Lanier, Atlanta, Georgia, United States - LL-1503 | ecosystem: Environmental > Aquatic > Freshwater > Lake | place: USA: Georgia | collected... | reverse complement strand
AAGGATACACTATGTCTAAAGTAATGAAAGCCGAAAAAAGTAAAAAAGAAGATTGGGCTAGTAAACAGTTTACCCCGTCTGAAAAGAATAAGATTCTTGAAAAACTGATTACGGCTCGTGTTGGTTTACTATTGAAGCATCCGTTCTTCGGCAATCTTGCTACACGTATGAAATTAGTTGATGCCAGTGAATGGTGTAATACATTGGCCACAGATGGACGTACCTTTTATTACAACAATGGATTTGTTAATAAATTGAATCCCAAAGAAGCAGAGTTTGGCTTTGCTCATGAAGTTCTACATAATGTGTTTGATCATATGGGACGTCGTGATAGCCGCGATCCTACACTATCAAACATTGCTGCTGACTATGCTGCTAATCAGATTCTTAAAGATGAACGTATTGGCGTAGTGCCGAGTTTTATTAAAATCTTCCAAGATGACAAGTATCGTGGTAAGAGCTATGAAGAGATCTACAACGAGCTCTACGAGAAAGCAGAAAAGATTGACATTGGCTCCCTTGGTGAATTGCTTGACGAACACCTTGATGGCGAAGATGGAGACGGCGGTGATGGCGAGGACGGAGACGATAACGGCAAGGGTAAAGGTCGTCCAAAGTTAACTGCTGAAGAAAAGAAACAGATCCGCGATGAGATCAAAGAAGCTGTAATGGCTGCTGCTCAATCTGCAGGTGCTGGACGAGTACCAGCTGGTATCCGTCGTATGATTACAGACTTCACTGAGCCTAAAATGGATTGGCGTCAAATCCTGCGTATGAATATCCAAAGCATCTTTAAAAGTAATTTTAGCTTTGCTCGTCCAAATCGTAAGAGTCAACATTGCGGTGCTATTTTGCCTGGAATGATGAATGAAGAAACCATTGATGTATCCGTGGCCATTGACATGAGCGGTAGTATTTCTGATACAATGGCTAAAGACTTTATCAGTGAAGTTAAAGGCATTATGGATGAATACAGAGACTTCAAATTGGATATCTGGTGTTTTGACACAGAAGTATATAATTATGCTCGCTTCTCTGGAGACAATGCAGATGATATTATGAGCTACGAAGTTAAAGGTGGTGGCGGTACTGACTTTGATGCTAACTACGAATTCATGAAGCGTGAAGATATTAATCCCAAGCGTTTCATTATGTTTACAGACGGATATCCTTGCGGAAGTTGGGGAGATGAGGACCATTGCGAAAGTTTGTTCGTTATTCACGGCAATGATACCATAATTGCACCCTTCGGCCAGACAGCTTATTATAAATAAAGTAGGTATATAATGTCTCTAAATAGAGGAGAGATAAATGCTCTGTCAGTATTAGGATTAAGGAAACTAACCTTTATTCCAGAGCATTTTACGAAACTTTCAATAGAGCATCGATTTGATGTTAAGGATATTGAGCATTGGATTGAATATAACTTAGATGGCAGGTATGCTATCAAAGACGGATATGGTTTAGATCGTGATAGGAAAATCGTTGCTTACACAGAAATAGGAATGGAGGATCCGAAAGAACTAACCATGCTGGCAATAGGATGCCAACATTTACATAAAAAATAAGGAAAATTAAAATGGAAGAAAATAACACACAAGAACCCGCAGCAGAAGCAGCAGCGCCACAAACACCGGAACTTACAATTACTGATTTAGGTAATCTAAGATCAATTGTAGATGTTGCTGTACGCCGTGGAGTATTTGCTGCAAATGAAATTTCAGCAGTAGGCGCAAACTACGACAAACTAAATGCATTTTTAAATGCAGTAGCACCACCGAAGACTGAAGATCAGCCTGCAGCCGCAGAATAATACAAGGAGAGTAGCATGGCTAAATTTACCAAACATGTAGGAAAGATGAAAAACAATTCTGCTCGTATAGCAGTAGTTTATCGTACTCTTCCAGGAGATCCCCACAGTGCATTGGTTGTAGGAACTAACGGTCTCACAGACGCTTACCACGACTCGTTGATGAGTCTAATTGATAGCGATGCAGGACAGCAAGCCAATGAGCTTGCAGATGTTCTTGCTGTACGGCGTTTTCCAGATGGTACCGTTATGCTACAATATATGCATGCCAATGGTCATCTTAAAAAGGTACCTACTAAAATCGTATTAATGACTCCTAATAGTCAAACGTCAACTCCTTTAGATGAACTCAACAATATTATTGCTGAACAAAAGGGAGTTAAGTTAGAAGATCTAGCAGTCACCGATGGCTCAGTTAAAGAAGAAAGCAAACCTGTTCTTAAAGAAGAAATTATTATACCGGATGTTATTGTTCCAGAAACAAAGAAAGCTGTAGTAGTTGAGTCTACTGAAGAAATTTCTGATCCAGTACTAGTAGCAAAGTCATATCGTTCTAAAGCTGACAAGTTGGCCAAGGATGCTGCTAATTTCCGTAGAATGGCAGATGCTATTGATCCACCAAAGGCTAAAGAATCTAAGGCCAAGAAAGCTGTTGAGGCTTAATGATACATCCCGAAGACGCTTATCTTAGTGCTCTAAGAGAAATTTTAGACACGGGTGAACATCGCCCTGATAGAACTGGTATTGGTACTATTAGTAAATTTGGACTACAATTAAAGTTTGATCTACAAGAAGGATTTCCGGCCATTACCACAAAACGGTTGGCCTGGAAATCTGTTGTTAGTGAACTTCTTTGGTTTATTGAAGGTAGCGGTGACGAGAATCGTTTGAAAGAGATTCTACACGGTAGTCGTACTAGTACAGAAAGTACTATCTGGTCTGGCAATGCTAACGCAGACTATTGGCGACCAAAGGCTAGATTCAAAGGTGACCTTGGTAGAGTATACGGAGTGCAATGGCGTTCATGGCGTGCTCCAATATTTGGTGCTAACCGTATGGCAGTTAAACATATTGATCAACTTCAACTATTGATTAATGGTATCAAGAAAGATCCATATGGACGTAGACATATTCTTAGTGCATGGAATCCTGGGGAACTTGACTCAATGGCATTGCCTCCATGTCACATGATGGCACAATTTTATGTAAGCACCAGTGGTAAGTTAAGTTGCCATATGTATCAACGTAGTGCAGATATGTTTCTTGGAGTGCCATTTAACATAGCAAGTTACGCATTATTCACTCATATGATTGCACAGATATGTGAACTATCAGTGGGCGAATTAATTATTTCATTTGGTGATGCACATATCTATGACAATCACTTAGAGCAAGTAAGAGAACAATTAAGTAGAGAACCATTGGTACTACCTACAGTGGAACTCAATACAGATATTACCGAAATAACCAAATTTACCATGCAAGATGTTAAATTGGTTGACTATAATTGCTATGCAACCATTAAGGCGCCAATGGCAGTTTAGACTACTAATACTTCTATAACACCAAAGCCCTCGGATTGAGTTCCTAGGGCTTTTGCTATGACTGTTCCGTCTGGTGCCGAGCCGCCCAACCATGCAGTAGCATATCCTGGATATGCACTTGTTACTAGAAGATCACCTTTATTAATAGTACCCACAACTTGGCAAGGAACACGGCCTTTTAAGGCAATATAGGGGTGTGTTTCGTCGGATCCTGCCTCAGAATTCATCATATATGCCGGGTTTGTACTTACTATGCCCGCTACCCTTGTATCAGCATATAATGTAGAAATAGTAACTTCTTTTTCTCCACTTATGACTAAAACGGTTCCAGGTTCATAGACAGCATCTGCTTCATATCTTTCAGCTAAGTCGGCATAAAATGCACTAGTAGCAACGCCTTCGAACCTTGTTGCTTTAACATAATTAGTAGATGGATTATATGTGAATCCATAATTTATAGCAATAGTTCCATCTGTTAAGGAAGCCGAAGATGTGGTAATAAATGTTACGGGTTTATATTTGTTTGTTGTTTCATCAAGTTCAGTTACAAATCCGTTTGAATAGGTAGATGTATTAGCTCGCAATGCATGAGCAGCAGTTCCCCAAAAATATGAACTTACTGACTCCGAACTTCCTGTAATAGGATCAGCACCATTTAAATTAATTCCTTTATATAATCTTGAACCTAAATTATATATTGGATATGCACTACTAGCAAGATCACTTAATGTATATGTCTGTGCAGAAACTGTTGCAATAACTTCATCATTAATAACTGCTTTGGTATTATAGATAGGAGTATTACTTTCTTTTTCAAAGTCGCCGCGCCACCCTGCTTTAGTATTAGCACCAATTGGTGGCCCAATTATAACATATTGGGATCCGTTGTATATACTCAATTGTTGTTCTACTGAATTGTACCACAGATCTCCTAGTACAGGAGTGGTAGTTTCAACTGGGTTGTTATTACTAATTTCCAAAGAAGGAATACTTTTCCAATTAACTGTATTATAAAAATTTAAATGTTTACCAGAAGTATCATACCAAAGTTGACCTTCAATAGGCTTTAATGGAGCTGTTGAATTAGCAAAATTTTCTAATAATTTTAGAAAATTCTCATTTTGAATTTCGCCATAGCCAGCATAGTTTCTACCTACAAATGATAAATCAGTAGTTGTATCAATTGTTGCATCTTGTACTGTTGCAACAATTGATCCGTTAGTTTTATTTAAAATATATGCCATTTAGAAAGACCTTTAAAGTTGTACAATATTTGTTGATGTAATATAACCAGATGGACTAAATGTAGTAAGATATACATTATCCCAATTCCAAATATGAATGCCAGGATGAATTGGATCGTCAATTAATTTAAATCTTCTTACAGACACATCAGTGTTATATGAACAAACAACCTTTGCAATTGTTCCAATTGAATATGCTATATCACCATAAGTTATATTAGTAACTGTAGAAAACATCAACGGTAAGAAATTTCTTATGGCAATATTGCCAGAGGCTATATTTGCAATTGCGGTAGTAGTAGTTGCATCTTGTGGATCACCATATGATGTAATATCAAAAGATGCAGTTACTGTTTCCACTGTAGGAGTGGTACTTTGTTTAATACCTTTAATATACAAATCGCCCTTGACATCGATATCTCTAACAAATGTAGTACCTGTTACTATAGTAGTAATTGCAGAAGAACCAAAATAACCAACTGCATCAGAGGCCTTCATATTAAATGATTCGTTTGTAATTAATCCAGAAGGATTGCCATATGAATATATTACACCTACATCTACTGGATAACCGCTGTCATCTGGTATTATTGTACTAGAAGATGGCTCAATATTAAACTTGCCTTTTAATGCTGAAACAGATGGTCCTACTAATTTATAAGTACTACCGTTCCATATTTTTAATTGGCTATTGTTTGTATCATACCATAAATCACCAGTGCTTGTAGTAATAGAAGGTGTTCCGTTTACCCTTGCACCATATGTAGGATTAAATGCAATTCCATCATAAACATTTAATCTTCCAGTTGTAGAATTAAACCATACTTGTCCTATTTGTGGACTTGTAGGACTAGTGGTGCTGGCAAAACTTGTTAATAATTTAATAAAGTTATTATTAAGATACTGTCCATAGTTGTCAACGTTTTTTCCAATTAGAGTTAAATCAGTGGAAACAGAATCAACTTCGCCATTTGCGATACTTGTTAATATTGTACCGTCGTTGTTGTATATAAGGTAGGCCATACTGTTTATGTCTTTATAATATATGTTAGGTACGTTCCTGTATTTGTCCCTGTTGAAACATACGTAGACGTAGACATATTAGGAGTTTTAAATGTTCCAGGACCACTAACACCGTATGTAGTTCCAATAACTGAATATAAAGAAGTATACAAGGATGTTGATGTTGTTGCTCCATTACATAACAACCATCCAGTTGGAGCAGACGTTACGCTACCATACGCTGTTATCATCCCTGGTTGAAATAATGCAAGATATACATCTGATAAAAACGCTGCTTTAGAAATTTGTTGTAAATTAGTTGTTGTTGTAGCTGTATTTAGAACTAACAATGTTTGAGTAGCAGTTGTACTGGTAGCAGTAGTTTGATTAGCGATAGCTGTTCTTGTTAATGTTGTATTGAATGTAACATCCGAAGTTCCATTAAATGTAACACTAGTCGCAGTTACTTGCCCTCTAACTAATAATGATCGAGGCACTGTTAGTGAACCAGCAGATCCAGTTACACTACCTCTAAAATTATCTACTCCAAATACATCTGATATATAAATTGATCTAAATTTCTTAGTTGGAGACCCAATATCGTAAACATCAGAAATTGCTGGTTCAACTATAATACCGCTACCTGATCCGCCTAACGATAATTTTCCAGTAGAAGTAGTTGGGCCAGTTACTAACAATGAGCTAGATAATAATTTTCCACCAACTAATGCTCCTCCATTAACCAATAATGCCACGGTAGCAGTAGATGTTATTGCTAATGGTTCTGTAAATTGAGCACCACCAGCAACATCCAAAGTTGCTGATCCTGATGAAGGAGTTTTGTTTATACCAACACTAGCATAGCCAGAATTAAATTTTAAATAAGAAGTATCTTGTGTTCCTATTTGTAAAGTAGTTCCATAATAGTTAACATAACCATTATTGGTCAAGTCGCTGTAGATTCTAACAGGTGCAGCAGTAGCAGAAGGTCTGACATATAAACCAATGCTTGATTCTACATAAAACGTTCCTGTATGTACTTGTCTGGTAGTGGTACGATTTTTTAATAAATCGCTTGCTCCAATGGATACACCAGTTGATACTTCTAAAGAAGATGCTTTTTCTGCCACACCGTTGTATTTTGCAACAACCGTTGCGTTGAGATTAGTACCAACTTTTATTGTTGGAAATCCGTCTATTACTGTTCTTGGAACAAATGCATTGAGAGAAATTATTTCAACAACTTTTCCATTGGCCCACTGAAGTATTACAGGATATAAATCACCTGTAGTACTTTCAAGTGTGGTGGTTTCTGTTCCAGACTTGTTTTGTCCAGTTGGTGTTTCTGGTCCAACTATGGTCCAATTATTTTCAAATCTAATTTTTAATTTGTTGTTGGATGTATCAACCCAAATATCACCATCGGTGATTTCTGTATAACGTACAGTTGGATCAGTTGTTTGTTGATATATGCCATTAGCACTAGGCCAACGACCGCTGGTGTTTGTTCCGTTATTAACTCTTAAAACTGGTTTGCTAGGAACTGTGGTATCATACCACAATTGCCCTTTGATAGCATTTGTGGGCTGCGAAGGACCTGCAAAGTTTTCTAATAACTTTAAAAAGTTTTGTGCTGTAGGAAGACCGTAATTTGGATATCCGGATCCAATTAGCTGTAAACTTGTATCATAATCATTAATTCCAGGAGAAGTTACCGATCTTGATGGTACCGTAATTGTTGCTATAGCAGTTGGATCTGAAAAATGTAATGTATATGACATGATTAAATTCCACTACTAAGACTTTGTATTCTTATGGTATAATCTATTTGAATCATCCTGTTCAACGATTTTTGTACAGGGTGGAATATTACATGAGTTAATAGCATACCTTCATCTGGACCTGCAGCTGAATATGATTTTAAACCTAACTCATCAAATACATAAGTACCATCTTGGTTGGTACTATTATCAAACGCTAGTTGATCAGATGGCTCGCCAAAATCTAATAAACAACTTACTAGAACATCTGAATATACTGTTCCTACAATATGTCTAGATTCCATAAAATTCCTTGCTGGATCTAAAGAATACGGTCGTTTAGCATCAACTGTTTTATAATAAGTTTGATTATACAATGCAGCATTACTGCCTACTGTATTCGGCGTTAAATATGTAATAATTCCAGTTGGATCAATACGTGATCCACCATTGCCAAACACCATTTCTCCAATTGGGCCTTCGTTGTTTGAAATACTTTGTGCTAAAGCAATAGAAAAGTTTTCATAATGAATAGCATTTCTTTTGTCTATGAAAACTTCTTTGGTAACAGGATCAAAGATTTTTATATGACCTTGGACGCTAACAGCGCCCGATTCATTGGGCTTTGACTGTGTAGCAGTGGGTTGGTTATTGGTTGGACTTGTCATAATATATATAAGTTGATAGTGTATTTATATCCATATTGTTATTGCAATTTTGATTTAACTGCTTCTAATTCGGCAGATAATTCTTGTACTGCTTTAATAAGTGGTGCTATAAATTCTGAATAATTTATATGCTGGGTGCTATTAACATTATTCATGTCAGATAATATCCAGCCGCCGAAATCAACACCAGTTTTATCTAGTGTTTCTTTAACTTCTTGTGCAATTAATCCCCAATGCGTTCTGTTTCCAGACACATCTTCGGTAATAATTCTACTAGGTCTTGCTTTAGATTCGGGAGTTACTTGATTGTCTGGTAATTCATTTCCGTTTTCATCTAAGTAAACTTGTCGAACAACTTTTGTTCCTCCATTAATCCATTTATATGATACAGGTCGAAGATCATTGATAAAATCTAATCCCAAAGTTGACGTAGCAATTTCAGTTTTTAATCTTCGATCTGATGTATTAATGGTTCCATTTGCAGCATATACTGATTTCCATCTTAAAGTTGAACTACCTAAATCATATGAGTTATCAGTTGATGGTAATACTTTTCCTTCACTGTTTACATATACTCTATCTATTACAGTAGTATCACCAATTCCAGTAGTTGAAATAATAAAAGCAGTAGGAACGTAATTTCCAGGAAGAGATGCTCCACCAGGACTATAATCTACTTGTACTCTTGTAGACGCAGCCATCTGCCAATCTACTCCATTATATCCATACGCATCGGATCTAGTTATAATATCCAACCCTTTTAATGATACCGGTACACTTGGTACGCCTCGGCCTGCTACATCAATATGAGCAATATTAGAAGTAGCAGCACCTGCTGGATCTGATCCAAGAATAAATCTTCTAGTAAAGTAGCTAGTTTGTGGCCCTACACCTAAATTTGTATTATTAATACCAACGGTAGTATCAATATAACGATTATTAGATCCTATATTTCCTTTATGTGTTGTTAGATTAAGATTTTCAAATTGTATACCTTTAGTAGTACCATTGAATACATTATTGTCGATGTTAAATCCTACGGTAGCTGCACCTATTGCAATTGCCCAATTTATTACTGCATCATTAAATGAGCATTCCGTTATGTTTGCTATTCCTGAATTTATATAAACATGATAAAAAGATACATTGGCGCCCCAGGCAGTACAACCTGTTAATCGTGTATCATAATTTCCAGAATCAATTAAGAAATTACATTGATGTGTTGTTGCATTACAATTAATAAGACTACAACAAGCACCTGTTATCCAAAATGCTACAGAGTCTACACGACCTGCATCGGCGGTAGATGCAGGGTCTCCATCTACACCACAGTTAGTAAGTGTTACATGGTTTGATCCAACTCCAATATTAAATCCAAATTTATATCCAAAAGAAAAACAATTATCTACTACTGTCCAATCATTTGTACCGTCAAATTTATATGAGGTTCCATCTCTCCATGGAGTTGTAGCAGTATATCCATAAGATAAGAATGGCCAGAAATGACAATTTCTTATACGAGCAATATCATAACTATCTGTGATCCATAATCCATTTGTACAATCACCGGTGATATTTTCTATGGTAATTCTATCAGAGTTTGTGGCTCTTATTGCTTGAGCAAATCCTGTTATATGGCAATGCCCTACATAACAATCAGAAGTGTTGTATCCTGAAAGCCCTATGTTAATAGCAGTACCTGAAAAATTAGATACCTGAGTGTTAGCAGCACCTGTACTTAATCCGGCTAAATTAACAAGTCCTTTTTTCAATATATATAAACCCTTAACAGATCCAGAATGCGCTCTGACTGTATTGCATATATTAATTTTATATGTTGGATTTAAAATTATTGTACTTTTGTAACCGCTAATATTATAATCGGCGCCGCCTGCAACTGATACAATGCTCGGCATTATATTTGTACCAACTAATGCCACTCTTGATGGTATAGTAATGTCTGCACTATTGACCAAACATCTAAAGTCTGACGGAATGCGAACTATACCGCCGCCTGCTGAACTACAAGCATTGATAGCATTTTGTATGGCCACTGTATCGTCATCTATACCATTACCTGTTGCACCATAGTCTCTTACACTTATTTCTCTTTCACCAATTAAAGACACGCCTGATGCATTTTTAATACTTGCGGCATATATATTTTTCCAGATAGCAGCTTGTGATCCTATATCATATGTATTAGTTGTAGTTGGTAATACATCTGTTGTTATAGCAGAAACGCTAGTTGTTCCTCTAATACCTTGTATACCTTGTAGTCCAGTAGCGCCCTGAGCGCCTTGTGCAACTGCAGATCCAGATATACCTTGTATACCTTGACTACCTGCTCTCCCATTGGTTCCTTGAGTACCATGAAATCCACGGATACCTTGTATACCCTGTGTACCTTGACTACCAGTAGAACTACCCTGAGCACCTTGAACTCCCTGAACATCACTAGATAATTGAGTTAAGAGATCGCTATATCGCACCCTTGATACTGCCAAGGAATCTGTTACCACAATACTGGTATTTTCTCCTGGTGTAATAAATGGTGCTTGAGTTATTTTTGTCATTTTAATATCCTTCTAAGGGTTGGTCGTTGTCGTCAGTGATGATTACATTATCATTATCTTTAAGCACTGACTCTCCACCATAATAATATATATCCGGTAATAGAGATTTTCTATCTTGTAAGAATTCAGCTTGTATTACGTTACTGGTTAATAACGATTCTGTTCCTGTCCAAATTTGTCCTTTTTTCTGTATGATGGTAATATTTGTGGGTATTCCATTATAGTCTGAAATATTTAACAACAATTCATTAGTAGATGTGTTTATAGAGAACTCAGGAGCAACAGGATCAAATGATGTTAAGGTATCAACGATTGTATTACCCCATGTACTGCCAATTGCACTTAATCCTGATGTTTTAAAATGTAAATGATCCCAACGATAACTATCTCCATACAGATCCGTATTTGGTCCAAGATATACATCTGAATAATTATTAACTATGGCTTGCTGTGCATTAGTTATAATGTCAGTGGTATATGGAGGATTTACAAAATAAGATGTTTTGCTGATGAATATAGGAGCAGTTACACCCAATGTTCTAAGTTCATTTCTAAGTTGTGCAAATCTGCTTTGATAAACATCCGACGGTGTAATATTAGGAGCGATTGAATCTGATTCGCCTGCGCCATATAAAACGTGTGTGAATTCAAATCCAAGCTCGTTGGCTTTGCTGACTGCAAATTGTAGTCTTTCAAAGAGTCTATTATTAACATACGGGAAATTATCTTCATTTCTCGGAACTCCTCCAAGGTACGCAGAAGGTAATGCAGTACTGAGCCACCAAGCTAGTGGTATACCTCCGACTGCAACGTTAACAATGTAAACTTTGTCATACTTTCCACTCTGAAGAAGAGTATCACCAATTCTTCCATCCATGTTGCCTCCGGATGGTCCTCCTGGTATATCTACTGATGAGCCAGTGCTCCAATTATATCCTGTGGCCAATCTGTTAGGACCGCCTGGCGATACAGCAAGTTCCCAATTACCATTTATATCAAGACGTTTTACTTTATCATTGGGTGTGTAACTATCTGTATGTTCGCCGTAATTAGCTATATTAGATTGCCCAAAAATCAAAATATATGCTGTTCTAGGGTCTGGATTATATACAGGTTTGTCATAGAACTTATCATGAACAACCAAAGATGTTTTACGTAATTGACGGCCGCCGTAATATACAGTAACCTGATTTACAGCATCAATATTTGGATCTAAAACAATTCCGGCACCTGTAGCGGTAGTAGTTACTGTACTAATAATGTAGGTTGTACTTGTAGTAGAGGTCGACTGTACTAATATTGTATCAAGATAAGGTATTGTTTGTTGTGAACTTTGATCTATTACTTGTGTTCCAACTGCTGAATAAGTGGCAGGCCCAGTTCCTAGACTACTTCTTCTTAGACCTCTTAAAGTATTTCCATCTTTTTCTGCAAATTCAATACGCTCACCATCAATTATAACAATACCAGGATTGTTAGTTAATGGATTAGGCGGAATTATTCCATTGCCATCAGTTAGATAAATTTCATTATCAGTATGTCTTAATGCACGTAACAACGTTGTGCTATGAAATTTTGATAGTCTCTTATAATGATGTCTATCAAAAATATCATTAAACATTCTAAATCCAATAATTTGATTGTTATAAGATTGTGGATTAACTGTGGTAATTGTTATTTTTGAACTTGGGGAAACATCAATCAAATCACTTATCTGAATAGTTTTCATGTCATCAAGAATTTCAAACTCTGTTCTAGCAGTTAATGAAATTCCATCAACATATACCCAAACGTAATTATCAGACAATACAGAGAAAGATAGTGTATAACGTCGAGCAATTGTTCCGTTAAATCTTTCTGTTCTAATTAACATTTTATCATGATCAGTAAATGATATAATTTTTAAATTAAAAGTACTAACAGGTGGGTTTGTTAACTGTAATATATTACCAACTACAATATAGTCATAATCAATTAATCCTACTACTGCAATAACATCACCTATACTCAGTAGTCCAGAAATGATTGTTACTGTACTATCAATATCATTAAATGTATAATCAAATCCAGGACGCAATTCTATTCCATTTGCATATACCATTACTTGACCAGCAGTATATGTACGTGATAAATTCTTACTATCAATTGCAAATGTTAGTTGAGCATCTTTAATTTGATAATAACTAACCCAAGGTGGTGATAATCTTCTTCTTCCTGAGCTGCCATCATCTATTTCAACTATTACTTGAGCGCTTACTGGCTCAATATTTCCTGGTACAAAAGAAAGAGTAAACATTGATTGGGAAGCTGATCCGTCTTGTGATTCTTCGTGTAACCTATTAAATTTTGTATATTTAGATTGGAAGAACCAAGCCTCAATGGTATGTGAATTAGTATCAATACCATAAACTTGTACACTTGCTCTATTATTTTTATTACTATAAGCAGTTAATTTATAATATTTTGTATCACCTGATTCTGGAGTATCTTGAGAAATTTCATGACCGTCGACTAATACATAAGCCATAACAACATCGTTGATACTTGACAACAAACTTATTACAGTAGCAGATGTAACACCAGATACTCCTTCAATATTGCTATCGAGTAAAGAATAATTACCACCTATAGAAACCATTGTATATCCAGCTGTTCCAGATACAGATTGTAGTGGAAGATGGATTGTATTCCCAATCATATAATATTGATGAGAATTTGTAAATTGGGTAGCATTATCAACTCTATCAAATATTTTTCCATTAAAATTAACCATTATGCCTGCATACTCTGTTTCGGGTACACTTAATTCATAAGCAGTTAGTGTTCCTTTTTTTACAGGGAATGAGCCAGTTATAACAGTAGGATAAGAATTTTCAGCTTTGGTATAAACATTAATACCTAAGCTATCTAATACGTGTCCAGCTACACATTCATCAGGTGCATATCCTGATCTTTCATTTAAGAATGAATCGCCATCTATAATTATAGAATTGGTGCCTTCTTCGGGTAAAACTGTTCCATATCGAACGCCTAGTCCTCCGGCAAAATTACCCCAGTTAACGGAGCCACCAGGTAATACAGAATCTAATCTTGCAGATAATACATCAGTTTTCCAGAATTCAAGTTTTGGATTGGTATACGAGTAGAAATCTAAATCATAACTATTGCTGGTCATTTGATAGAAGTTTACTATAGCACCACCAGTAATTACATTTTTTGTTATATGATAATATTCACTGGTAGGATATGGTCCTACAATTGGAATTCCAGTAAGCATTGGCAAAGTTTCGCCGTCTTTAAATATTTCAATTTTAGTAATATCATCATACTGCAACATTATATCAACTTCTATATGATTATTATCATCAGGAATAAATGTTTCAGATATATGATCTAGTAATACACTATCTGTGTCAATGCTACCTAGCATAGAAGATATTGTAATGCTTGCTTCACCATATGTAAGTACTGTTGCTGTAGTTGATAATACTGAATTAGATTTTACAATAAACTTATTTTTATCTGTAATACTTGAAATATAATATATTCCATTAAATTCAGTTTTCTCAATTCCATCTAGTGAAATCAAATCCCCAACTACAATTGCTCCATTAAACGGAACAACGGTTATAACAACAATATCAGAATTAATATTTGTTGATGTTGCTCTAACAGATTTAATTGCGTAATAAGTTTGACTTATTGTAATAGAATTATTCAAAGAGTTAACAGAATTAACAACTGTATCTTTGCGTAGATTTGAAGTTGGAGAATTTAATAGACTAATTATTTGTCCAACAACAATGTCGGTAGTTGTATTAAGATAGATTGTTGTATCGCCTGCTGCTACTGAACTTACTATTTTTGCAGATGCATAGTATCCAACACTATCACTCCATCCTGAGTTTATTGGGTCGTATTTTCCTAATCCAGAAACAGTATCCCAAGCTGGAGAATAATCAAACGGTAATCCTTGTATAACATTACCTGGATAAACAACTCCATTCATTAATGACGAAATTGAGTCAGTGGCTGTGTATAGATTTTCTATTCTATCAACTGCGGTATATAAATTAATATTCTTTTTATATGTTATTTTAAATACCTGAGTTTCTTTAGGAACATAATTTAAAAATACAAATCTTGAATAATGTTTTGTATATCCATTATTTTCTTCAGAGTAATATTCTATTGTATAATCAGTTGACAATACCAATTGTCCATCAAGACTTGGAATAATATTTAATTTATTACGGTCGGCTAAAACAGACAATACAAATTTTGTATCTTTTCCTGAACATATAAATTCTTCAGTGACATCTACATTGCCTATTTCAGATACTGCACTAACTCTATCAAATTTTAATCCTATAATATTTTTTCTTGTGGTTAAATTCAATAATGAGACTGAAACAGATGCAGTGGAAGTAACATAAGGACCGCCACCCGATATTGTAATTGTTGGAGTTTCAGTATATCCTGCTCCAGGATCTGTTACAAGTATTTGATAGACGACGCCGCTTCTAATGTAGGCTTCTGCGGTAGCAGGAGTAACATTGGCGCCGCCACCGGATATTGTAATTGTCGGTTTCTGAGTATATAAAGTACCAGGATCTGCAACTATAATATTACCAACGCAATAACTATGAGCAGCAGTCCAAGAAGCTGATGGTACATCAAAATCAGTAAAAGAAAGAGTTGAAGTTTCTTCTACAGATGAATATTTAGAAGTAAATCTTCTTATGTTGGTGTGATAAGGTTTAACTTCTTCAATATAATTTTCAAAATATTTTTCGTTGTCAAGTTTATATACCGGACGCTGATCTAAATTACCAATTGAATTATATACATCAATGAACGAAGTTTTAAATGCCCAATCTAATATTTTTTGCTCTGTTAATGCATACTTTACTGCTTTGAAAAAGAACAAATTCCAATTGACTTTAAGATTGCCAATAAAGATATCATCCTTTAATGCCAGCAATATATGATATAATTCTAAATCAGGCACTTGATCATATAATGTATCTTCTAAAGTAGATGAATCATAAGAAACATTTATATTAGAAAAATTCCATATTGAATCTTTTATTTGTATTGTTCCTTTTTCTATATAAACAAAATTGTATGATTTAGAAAAGTCACCAATTTCTGTATCGGCTAATTTTTCAATAATAGCGTATCTGCCATCGCCTATATTTTTAATTCGTACATAGTCTCCAACGGATACATTAGATAATGTATCAATTTCATAAGTAGCATCAATGCTATATCTATAGTCTTTAAATTTACTATAGCTGTCTTTTATCCAATCGGTATATTGCCAATATAATCTTGTATCATATTTTTGATTTCCAACTCTATTCCATTTTTTATAGATATAGTCAAATATATGTTTAGTCCAACGGCCGTTATAATTGCTATCCGATCTAATGATAGCAGTGTGAGGACGAACAATTAATGTAGGAGCATTAACATAACCGTATCCAGCATTAGATATTGTAACATTTATAATTTCTCCGTTGCTGTTTATTTCTGTTAGAAGTTCTGCTTCTTCTCCTGCTGTTGAATTTATAGTCACCAACGGTGCTAATAGATATCCAAAGCCTGGTTTAATTATTTCTACAGATATTATTTTACCATTGTTAACAAAACATTTTATTGTTGCTTGTTCAAATAAAAGAGTATCAATGGTTGATAGCGAATCAACTACTATGTCATACTCTCTATAAAATGCATCTGAGATTGTATCGTAACTATTTAGATTATTAAAATTGTAGTTACCTGTTAATTGTTCTTTTATTAAAACAGAATTAGCAAATGCAATTTGATTTCTCAATGCTTCTATTCTATCTTTAAATAATGTTTGTTGAGGTCGAATACCAATTCCATATCTATTTCTATATGTTGTATTAATTGCAGGAACATTATTACCCAATTGATCATGCCCTAATAAACTATCTATTAGTTTTTTCTCCAACAGAGGAGGTGGCATATTATTTTCATTACCCTCTGCTATTAGTTCCCATTCGGTATGTCTTGGTATTTCACTCTTATTAGAATTAATAGCAATATTTGCATTAATTCTATCACTTATTAACATAGATTGTACATTAGCAAATGCTACTGAATCTTTAGATAATATCTCAACAAATTTTAAACCGTTGGCAATTGGATCTGCAATAATGCTAGCAACCTGATAACTGCTTATTCTTCTATTATTATTTGCTTCAGGAACATTTACTTTATTCTTTACCCAAAAGAAATAAACATTTTCAAATGATCTTGTTACATTATTAAACAATTGTTTTACAGAAAGAATACTGTTGTCAGGATATTTTGGTTGTCCACTAATACCTTTTGTTAATCCATCATTGGTATCTGCTTGTGATGCCCATTCACTGGGCAATAGATCAGATTTAACCCACTCATAGACATCAATAGTTGCACCTGGGAATAATTTACCCCAGTTATTTTTTCTGAATATTTCATCACCTTGCTCATAACATTGATATTTTGCGGTGCTTATATCCCACCATAATTCACCAACGTGATCATCGATCCAACTTGTATTACTGTCAACTACCGCAGTTAAATTTCCAATCGAATATACAGCAGGATCAAATGATGATTTGTATTTTAATTCTTGTTCAGCAATTCCTGCAATCTTTCCTTTTAATGGATCAATAACGTCTAGATACTCTATTACTTCTTCTTTAAAAGAATCTATTAATGCTACTCTATCAATAGTTGAAACGTCTACAAGATCAGGTTGTTCTCTTAAAAGTTTTAAACCGTTAATAGATGTATCTGCTTTATTAAACTGATAAAACTTTGAAACTCCTGATATTGATGGAGCCCCTACAAATGTATTATTGTTAGTAACAGCCACAGAATAACCAAATTTATCCCCGGCTATCGGTGAAGGGTCTGTAATATTTTCTGATTGAACAAACGATCCATCTATATTATAGTAAAGAAATACAGTTCCGGAATCTTCTGCAAACGAACTAAAGTTAGTAGTACCTTGATCAAAAGTAGTTTCACCATCTTTAAAATTTATATCAAATTTTAATGGAATAGGACCATTAACGCCTACTGCACCTATGGCTAATTTGTTACTATTGTCACTAATGGCTATAGATTTACCAAATTTTAAATCATTATTTTTTAATGGATTGTCAATAACCTGATAAAGATCATATGTAAAATCCACAGACGGCAATGCTTCTAATCGTTGATTACGATATATTGCAGCATTGGTAGGATTACTTAAATTATTAGCAGTAATTGTTTCATTAAAAATTGTAAAACTACTACTATCTAGTCCGGCAATCATCCAACGTCTTATTTGTTTCTCTGTAGGATAGAAAGGAGCATCCACGTTTGTTTGATATGCAGAAATAACAGCAGCTCTTGATGATTTTATGTTAATTGCATCTGCTGCCCTGGCCATATCAATAGCAGCAGCCAATGCCGGATCATTGGCTCTGTTTGTATTATTTGAACTATCAAAATTAGTAAGTCCTTGGACCATCCAATAATTTATTGCTGTTTCATTAGGATATAATTCAGTTAATAAATTTGATGCATAGGCTAATATTACTTGTCCTCTAGATGCTTTTGGATAATCCGCAGCGCGAGCTTGAAGCCATGATAGATATATGTCAGGATAAAGTGCGTTATCACGTGTTACAGCAGCGTTGAATGCACCCAATGGATTGTTTGTTGCAACCAAATATCCTAGTCCTACTGACATCCAATATCTTATTTCTTGCTCAGTTGGATACGGATTAGCATCAAGATTACCTTGATAAGCAGCTATTACTGCTGCTCTGCTAGACCTTATTGGTGCTCCACTTGTGCCTACTGCATCCGCAGCTCTCGCTGCATCAATAGAGGTAGCCAATGATGGATTAGAAGTTCTTCGAGATTCTACATCAGTATTGAAAGTAATATTATTTGTTCCAAGACCGGACGTCATCCAGGATAAGATATCACCGTTACTAGGATTTACTTCGGCACGTAAATTTGAAGCATAAGCATTTATTACTTCAAAACGTGTTGATAGATATGGCGATGGTGTAGCAAGGGTTATTCTCTGAGCAAGATTTGCTGCATAAGCTGAGGGATTTGTTGAATTATTATAAGTAATTTCTGCGGCAAATCCATTTGTTCCTGTACCTAACCCTGTTGCCATCCAATATCTTATTTCAGCTTCCGTAGGATATAAAGGAGCCTCAACATTAGTTTGATATGCAATAATAACGTCAGCTCTAGATGCCAACATTCCAAGAGAATCGGCTGCTCTTTCTTTATCTATTGCTGCGGCAGCAGCAGGGCTAGCTGCCCTATTGCTATCAATTGTAGAATCAAAACTATCAAGACCTACTACTGTCCATATATGTATATCTAACTCACTAGGGTACAATGGAGCAAGTAAATTTGAAGCATAAGCAAGTATTACTGATGCACGACTTGCCTGTATTCTGATACCTGTTCCAGATAATCTATAAATTGCCACTCTTCCTTTTGTACCATTAGTAGTTCCTCTTATCTCAGGAGATGATGCTACAAGATACGTCCCATCGGAAGATATTACAACATTTTCACCAAATGCTTCATGTCCTATAAACGGCGATGGTATACTTTGAAACCAATGAAGATTTTTGTCATAAAGTTGTATAACACCAGTTGTATTGCTTATTGTATTAATATAATAAGGAGCACCAACAGCTATTATACTACCGTTAGAATCTCCAGATATGCTATGTCCAAACTGACTACCTGCATTTAAAGAAACAACAGATTTAAGAGTTATACCTGAAGGGTGTCCAGAAATCTTGGTAGCTGGTATATTTGAATTTTCTGCCGCAACTCTTTCTGAATCAATTCTGTCTGCATCTGTAGGATGTGTACTTCGATAAGCTATTACTGACTCATTAAAAATTCTACTATCTGGTCCAATCCCATTAATCATCCAATATCTAATGTTGTCTTCGCTTGGATATAATTCTGCCAATATATTATTTTGATATGCAGCAATAACTTCTATTCTTGTATTTTTAATTCCAACGTTATCTGCTGCTCTATCTGCATCCCACGCTGCTGCGTCTACTGGATTTACTAATCTATATTCATAATAAAACTGCTCAAGTTGATCAATGCCTGCAACCATCCAATTTGTGATAGTTACTTCTCCATAAAATAAAGGAGCCAATGAACTAGCAGCAAGTGCATATATTACTTGGGCTTTAGTTGCATTATAATATTGTTCTCTTAATACATTATAGGCATATACTCTTCCAGTATATGTATTATCACTATTAATACTACCAGGTGCTCCTACTAATAAAAGTGTACTTGTATTTGAACTAGGTTGACTATTATATATTGAATGGCCAAATCTTGAATAGGCAGCAGTTGTAGAAGTAGTAGCATAAGGATGTACTAAAACTTTTTCAGTAGTCTCTTGAATAAAGTTTTTATTAGTACTGCTAATTTTTACAATACCTTCTTGTGCAAATGTTTTTGTTATACCAGAGCCGTCACTGAAAATTGCAATACCTGTTGTATTGGTGTTTGCACTTGGGATTACAATATTACTTGCAGCAGGTGCACCTGCAAACAATAATCCCTTGTTGACATCAATTGATAAAGACAATCCAAAATCATTTTCAGAATCAGTTTGACAATAAATTTTAGAATGGTTGTTTAATGTATAATCAAATTGTTTTATTAGTTGATTATTATTTTTTAAATATACGCCAACATTTCCATATATAGGAGCATTGGTAAATTTGCCGGGCGCAGACATTAATAAAATACTACTATTCTCAAGAGTAAATATAGACTCGCCTAATCTTTGAGCTGTTACAGAAGTAGTTGCAGCCTCAACAAACCCTGTGGTATAATTTTGTATTTTTTCATATACTTGCCATTTACCGTTGCTTCCGTTATCGACCCAAATTTTCTCTCCATTTTTTAAAGTTGATAACACTGCATTGTCAGATAATTCTGCAAAATTATTATATCTAGCTTTTTCAAATTTAAATAATAACCCATTGGTTAATAAATCAGAATTGATAATTGTGGTTAAATCAGATGATACTGTAAATTGATCTAGCCTGGAAATATCTGTGATGATATGTATACCATTAACTTGATTGTTAAAATTAACTATAGATACAATATCGCCTACGGATAAATTATGATTTATATCTGTAGTAAATGTAATACTAACTGCTGGTGAGCTTACAAATACACCAGCAATCCTTGCAGTCATTTCAGTATATCGATAAACATTCCAATCACCGTTATCTAAAAATCCTAACCAAAATGTATTTCCTTCTTGTATTAAAGAATTATTAGCAATATCTAATAAACTGTTTTTGTTATAGGCAGTAGCAGTGACGTCGTCGGATCTTACATATCCAGCTGTGGGTAATTTTATATTACTATCTGAAAACGTACTAGGATATATAGTAAATGTTGATGACGGTATGTAAGTGTCTGGTGATATTAATAAATTGGATGGTAATATATAATTAATTAACGGATTGGTATCTTTACTATCTGCAAATTTAATTACAAATGGGTTTTCTGAAGAACTCCCTTCATCAAGAGTAAATTCTAATTCGTTATATGTTCCAAAGCTGCCGTAACTTCCTAATCTAAATGCCCATTCTTCGTTGAACGTGATGTCGCCTTGACGTGCAAATTTTCCAACTTTGGATATTTTATCAATTGCGTTCTTGGTACCTTTTTCTTTAATAAATCCTTGATAGAATTTATACTGACTAATATTATTTGTAAAGATGTTATTTAAAAACGTTCTTGGAGTATAGCCAATAAGATGTTGTGCCAATTGTTGTTGTGTGGCATCAAAATTATCAATGTCTAAACTATAAAAATCTTCAAATTGATTAATTTTATAATCAAAATTAGTTAATAAATTAGATTCAGGTTTTTTATTTAATTTTATCCATTTTGTAAAATCAAATTTAGAATCATTTATAATTTTTGCGTCTGCTTCGTAATAAGACCCATTATATCTTACAACATTTCCTGGAAGATATTTACCATTGGCGATCCAATCTGTAATATCAACATTATCATATATAAACCCAGGGCTAGATAGATCTCCATTCCACCCTAAAGTTCTAAAACCTGATAATTTGATTCGACGTTGTTTATAACCTGTTTCAATATCATAAATGGTATCATTAAAAATTGTCTTATTCTTAATAACCATTCCATGTTCTTTTTGTACAGAATTTAATGTGGCAAAGAATATACCGTCAAGTGTATCAATTGTTTTAACGGTACATACACCATCTTCTCGAGAAAGAGTAAATTTATTAATTGGAAATGATTTTCCGTCAGCCTTTAACAAACTATATTCATACTTGCCTGTTGATATATTATCAACCACAGAATCAGTAAATGAATATTTTAAATAATCAGAAAACGGACTTAGTGTAATTAAATTTCCATCGGCCCAATTTTGAGTGGTCCAATATAGAAACTCCTTGCCAGTAAAATTCCAATCAACTATTTCTCCTAGATCAGAATTATACTCATCAAATATAAATCCTTGCTTTTCTAGATATGCACCATATCCCAATAACATGTCGTATACTTCTTGTATAGTAGAAAAATTAGTACCGTAAGGAATCTTAGTTACTTGATTTTCAAACTTTGACGACCGTACCACAGATGATCCGCCTACCATAGGCAACGATGGTAACTGATAAAATAATGCAGGATCAAATGTGGACTGTGTTGTATGCCCAATTTTAACTCTATAATATTTTCCATTATAACTTACAATTTGTCCTTGCTTATAATAATGTGTAGTAACTGAATTGCCAGGTGCAGTAGTATCAATTGCACCAAGACCAGAGGACCCTGACACCCCTGTCCACTCTGTAAATACTTCAGATTTTCCGCCAACAGTTAATGTTACTCCTGCTAATGTTTTAATAGGTGATAATATTTCAAAATATGGATTAACTTTATCGTAACCCTTGATTACAAAATTACCATTAGATTTTTGAATTATTACTCCAGATATACTAGAAGATTTAATAGGATTACTGGTATTCAATAGCAGTGTGTAATCTTCTGGAGGAAGTATTGCACCAGGAGCTTGAGATATTGGATCAATAGAATCAATTACAATCTGTAATTTATCTTTGCTGACAAATCCTCCTAACTTATGAAATAAATTAAAATTAATATAAGTTAAATCGTCTTGAAGTTTATCAAGATAATGCAGATCTTTCTGTAATCCCACCTCAACTACATATACACCATACCCTGCTGTTTGTGCATTAGATTGTCCTTCTAATACCATCTTATTAGGATTTAAATATAAATCATCTTCTAAATAAGTTAATTGACTTGTATTACTATTCAAGGACGTTCTACTTGTATCAAACATTGAGGATGAATAACCACAAGGATCTAGTAGTGCGGCTGCTGCATTTAATGCAAATGGCCAATAGCTACTTTTTCTCCAGGCGGTTTCTGCAGGACCTTGATCTCCAAATTTCCAATCAGCTATTTTGTCATTGTAACTGTTTTCAGATGCTAAAAATTCAGAAGGTGGCAATAACATACCCGATGTATCAACTGGAACAATAGAGTCAAATCCTGGACGAGCATAATTATTATCAATAAGCGGTTCAGTGGTAGTTGGATTAACAATTCCTAATTCAACTGCATTTATTAGTGCAGCTCGTTTTGTGGGGTTTATCCAATTATAGTTGTCATCCCACCATGTAGGTTTACTTGCATGACCTAGCATTTCCCACGGATGTATATCAGGTCTATCTGTGTCAAAGAAGTCTTTGTATATACTTCTCCAATAACCCGACAGCATTGTATTTGTTAATGTATTGTAACTATTTTTATAATTCCAAGTAAATGGATCACCTTCATCAAACACATTATTAGTTGATGCATCTATATTATAGATACCTGTCCATTTAATAAAATCTTTGGTTAATAGTTTTGTCGCAGCATCGTTTCTTAGTATTGATGGAATTTCTAAACTTACATCTATTAAAGAATATCTATCATTTCTAAATATACCAGGCAATGCGGCATTAACATCAAACACCTTGGCATCATATTCTACTTTAATATTATTAAAAACACGTTTTTCATATTCAAGTATAATAGCATCTCTATAATCATTGTATGCTGGCATAATGCTACCATCATGCCCTCTTATAACTAAAATACTTGAATCAATTCTATAAGAGTCATCACTATACATAATAGGTGCATATGTTGGATATAAACCTAATTTACTTGGAGTAGGTGGTATAAATGAACCCTGCGTGTCTGGATAATAATGTATATTAATAACATCATTGATATTTAAACTTTGATGAAATACTATTTCATCCATTGTTATATCGTAATCTTTTCCATATATTAATTGTTCGTTACCAATATATACTAAAACAGATTTAAAACTTAATGTTGAAAGATTAAAGTCTACACCAATTGTATATGTGTCAATATTAATATTTGAAACAATATATGATTTTACTATTTTATTAGAGCCGTACCCTAACATATCAGATCTATAATAAGGAGCACGGGCATCTTTATTATTATTAATATTAATTAAAACTTTATCAAGGGCATCTGCGGGAGATAATTGATAATCAATATTTGTAATAGATTTCAATAGATACATTTTAAATTGATTATATTGATCACCGGCATATCGTATTGCATCAACTAAATTATGTTCTTTTTTACCTAAAAACATTTTTGCAAAAGCAATAGGGTTTGAATTTACAATCAAACGTGTTCCGTATTTTGAATATCCAGATAAATCTCTTAAATTATTAATTCCTGGAAAGTCTCCTGAAAATTCAGGTATACGGTTAATCATAGTGGCCAGATGATCGCTAAGTTCGCTTAACGTCATATCTGAAATTGGACCATTTAAAGGATTGTGTGTTAATCCAATAGGTGCTTCATAGAATCCATTTGAATTAGGAATATTATTAGATGTAATTGACAAAGAAACTACATCATTAACGTTTAATGTGTTATTGAACGTAAGATTTAAACCTGATATAGTAGCAGTTGTTAATTTTGAATTTACTAATATTGAAACATTGGTAAATTCTTTAACTGATTGAATTGTAGTAGTATTAGTAGCATTTACAATTTCTTGTATTTCTATAATTGGAGTATGGTATTCCACTGATGGTTGCCATACATTAACATAATTGTCACTAACTTTAAAATAAGTAATACCTGTACTAATTGTCGAACTTATAACATTAGGAGAATTAGTAACAATGATACTATCAGTCATGAAATAATTCTTAAACAGATAGCTACCTACACCAACACTATTCTGATATTTCAATGGGAAACCTAATACAGAATCTGCTGTTCCTGTACCTATATCATATCCAAATATTTTACATCCAACAAAATTAGAATTATAATATGTAGATGTATTTCCGTAACTCTGGTGGGCGTGATTGTAAAGGTCAAACAACGGGGCTTGATTTATTTTAGTATGCTGTTGAGCATATATCCATGTATGAGAATTGGCATTATAATACCAAGACGTTCCTAAATATGTGTTACCAGAATTTATTACAATAGAGTTTAACTCTACAGGATTAATTGATTCTACTAATTGTAACGTGGGAGGATTTGTACTAAAATCAAAGTCTACAATATAGATTTTTCCTCTAACATCGTCATTAACATCAGCATTGAAAATTACAGTATTACCTTGTGCAAGTAGTATGCCATCAACATAATAACCAAGTGTTCCGTCAACACTACCAAATGCATCAAGCGTATTATCGTCGATTAAATCTATTTTTCCAATTCCAATATTACCAAAATTATATAATTGTATATCAGGTTTAAATTCTATAATAGGTCGTTTTGCACGAGAATCAAGTGATAACAAAAAATCACTTTTGTTAATCTCTGCGGTAATTCTTATTATCTCCAAATGGAACCAACGATTGTAACGACTCCACGGATTTGAATCAATACTAGCTCTATTAATTGTAGTATATTCCGCAGTTAATGGTAGTTTTTTATCTCCATCAAATGGATAATTATCAAATGCGTCGCTGTCAAATTTTTCATTATAAATTGTATCTACTAGCTCATCTACATTTAATAAAGTTACTTCAATTAATTTAATACTTGTGCCAACACCTTCAACATAATATTCTTTATTATCAGATGACAATTTTAATTTCATTCCGTTACTTAATGAATAATTATTTAGAATTGTATATGTGGATGTGCTTTCTATATTTGCTTTAAGATCATCTACCAATATAGAATCTGGACCATTTGGTAACCAATGATAATGTGTATAATTTACTAACTTATCCCAGTCAATATAAGGATCGTATGAATAAAACTTTGATCTAAATAAAAGATCAAGATTATCAGTGTTACCACCTTGAATTTTTATTTCATTAATTAAATCATCGAATGCAATTGCATCAGTAATTTTTGAAGATTGATCTTTTAATATAAGTGCAGGTTCAAGAGAATAATTTGTACGAAGACTAGAATCTTCATTAATATAATAATCAGTTTTAATATTATAATTAGGTGATATTTTTGATCCAACAAACCCGTCAATACGTTCTATTTGTGGGGTTTGAATTAATGGATCAATTGTACCTGATAAAAATTTTGAATTTTTAACCGATTGTAAATACTCCGGTAACAGGTTAACTGATTTTTTGTTATCTGCCATTTTAAGATCCACTTGTTGTTATAATAGACGATGATGATCGTAATTGCGTTGCTGTAATTGCATCAATAATTTCAATATCTTTAATTTTTGCACTGCTGATGAATAATTCATTTGATAAACATGTAACTTCGTACAAACTTCCAAATGCACTTGTATCTGTGATAGGAACAATAATAAAGTTTGTAATATCAGGAGTGAGCATATTCATTACATAGGTAGATAATTCACCAAAGTGAAAACTCTGACCAAACTCCCAGTTTTCTAATGCAAAGAAATCATTAATTGCAGAAAGTATTCTTGTTTTTAAATCATTGTCTGTTGTAATTCTATCAGGGTTTTTAACTGCTTTAAATTTTGCTTGTAAATTAGATACTGCATCAGATCCAAATAATACTTTATATTTTACTGGGTGAAACACTATCTCATCACTAATAGCTTTGATAGGTGATAATGTTTCCATATAATTTTGTTCTAATCCCTGACTAGTAGGAGGTAATGGTTCTGTACTTAGATTTCCTAATAACCAATTTCTAATATCATTATCATAGGTAGTTGTCAAAACATATATATCTATGAGATTTGATTTGCTAGGATCAATTCGTCTTTCATGACCGCTATTATGTTGATAGTGGAATTTAATATCAGAACGTCCATTCCTACCAAAGAATTGATCTGTATAAATTAATTTTTGATATGTTGAAGACCAATATTTTACTATATTCAACGATACATCGTAAAAATAAAATAAATCTCCATCGTTTGCACCATATGTATTTTTATATATTGAAAAATCAAATTCATTAGCTAATGGAATTATATTGGCATTGCTTAATTTATATCCTGGTTGTCCAGCAGTTTTTTCAAAATATACAAATTGAGTTCCTACTATTGTATTAAATGACGTAGGATCATACAACTGACCCGTATTGTTATAATCATAGAAACTAACTTTTACTTTTTTAGGTTCAACGTATCCATCAGATTGTATGACAGCGCCATCAATTTGCCATGGATGATCGTTACCCAATCCTGTAGTTGAAGATATTGCTAGAGAATTTATAGAGAGAATATTAATTTTATCTTTAATAACTTTATTGGTAGTAAAATCGTAATTAACAGATGAATTATCAACAAAGAAAGAAGTTTCTTGATTACTTTCAAATATATAATTTACTGATCTATAATTTACTTTATATTGTTTCCCGGTCCATACAAAAGAAATCAACCAACTAGCATCTAATCCAACTTCTTCTGCATTGTTTTGATTAAACAAACTAAATGTTGCAGAAAGATTTAAATTAGAGTTAAGTATAATGCTCCACTCACGTGTAGTTGCATCAATGGTTAATCCAAAATTTTTCTTTGTTATGCAAATATTTGCAATTTCACTTTCAATTGGATAACTTAATATATTATTAAATTTAGGAACGACTGTATAGGCAATGCATCCGTCTGGAACGCGAATTGAAAAAATTATAGGTCCTGTTCCGTTAGATGAGGCGCCTTGTCCAGAATATGAACCATCACCTATAACTTGTTTAACAGTGGCCCAAATATATGAACGACCGTTGGTTGGTATTCCTGCAGTTGGGGTAATTTTTAGTATATTATTGCTATCAAAATACTTGCCAAATGGAGCCACAAATTGAATCATTGCTCCATTGGTAATATATCCTAATACTCCAGATCCTCCAACAGATTGAGCCTGTGAGTTAATATAAAAATATCCTCTGCTTTCATTTGCAAGTACATTTACTTCTTTCCACAATAGACTAAATGTAGATAAATCAATACTTGAATAATAATTTAAATAGAAAGATCTTAATTCAGGCAACAACAGTATTGGAGCCAATGTATTTTTAATTACAGCTACTACTTGATTTTTATTTGCAAATTCAAACTCAAATATATTATTGGTTTCTTCTTTGTATAAAATACCATCGTTGGCAAAAATATTAGTGTTGCTATACTTGCCTGTGACATCTGATAAATCAAGATATTTACTAAGACCGCTCGATACACGGTTAACACTCTTAATTTTTAAAATGTCTGCGCCAGCTTTTAAAGGAGCAATATTATAATCTTCTCCAGTAATCATTCTGTTTTGTGTATAATATATTTGCGGTGCTTTTGTTTGTATACTAGCATTAGATTCTGCACCAGCACTATTAGTAACTGTGTATTGCAAACTCAATGTTATGGTCAACGAATGACTTTGACCTGCGGCATTAAAATAAGGTATGGTTACAGAAATCCCACTCATTTGCTCAGGTTTAATAACATAAGTTAACCCATTGCTTTGTCTATAAAAGAATGTAAAGTTTCCTTTTGGTAAATCACCAAATATACCGTCAGCAAAATTTAAATCTATCTGATCCTGGTCACGGCTACTTATAGCATATAGTGTTCTGATGCCATTGTTCACACTATTATAAATTACATTGTTTCCAACTAATGATGGAACACTGGTCCATAATTTAGAATACTTGCCATTCTTATCTAATTGCCATAACCAAGTATCTGTATTATTAATGTCAGGAGTATTGATTCCTATAATTTCATTAATTACTGGATTACCAATGCTAAATGTTGAAAGATTTATTGTACCTTGTTTGAAATGTGCAAAGAATCCTGTGTTAGCACTTCCGCTTCCCTGGTTGTCATTTTTATAAATGATACTAAAAAGATTTGCAGGTGTTGGAGTATCTTCGTAGACATAATCTTTGCCTGAAAATGTTGCAGGTACTACTTCAAAATTCATTGATGTACCATTTATATTTTTAGAAAAACTAAAAACTGGAACATCTTGTGTTGAACTAGAAATTTTATATTGTTCTGTAGTTATAGAATCTATGGTTTTTCTATCAATAGGATTTCCAAAATTACTAGGCATTGCAGAATTCATAATGTTTATGAATTGTTGATACCAATCAGGGTTTGTTGAATCATTCCACCCAATTGTAGTATCTGCTAAATTTGTACCATTTGAATCATAAACACTATCAGTAGTAGATATAGCGGTGAATTTTAAGAAACCACTAGCAGGAACATTTCTGGTAGGGTTGTAACTAATCAATTGTGCAAGACGTAGAATACTATCTCTACGTTGTGCAGTTTCAAGAAAGTTTTCACGGGCATTTAAATCAATACGGAAACTTAAATTCTGTCCAAGGTAAGCAATAACATCAATAAGGGCAATATATTCACTGCTGTCAATATAATCATTGAATTCTTCAGGATATTTTTCCTGAAGATAAGAAATCATTGTACGACGTAGTGTTTCAAAGTCGTAGCTTGTAAAGTCAGCATTACGAAAAGATTGATAAATCTTTTTCCAATCTTCGCTAA
>Ga0214919_10002362_pt1 | contig 29735 bp, 24 predicted proteins | sample LL1503_MetaG_FD_177994 | JGI IMG/M metagenome (GOLD analysis project Ga0214919, IMG submission 177994) | Freshwater microbial communities from Lake Lanier, Atlanta, Georgia, United States - LL-1503 | ecosystem: Environmental > Aquatic > Freshwater > Lake | place: USA: Georgia | collected... | reverse complement strand
CGATAAATATACAAATGAATTTGAAAATAAATGCTATAACTTGTTGGCAATGTATAATATTACATATGTTAAAAATGTGTAAATCTATCTATCCATTCTGTAGATGTTAACTTTATAAAGCTTTCCACATGTTTCTTTTGATCAATATATAACATTTTTCTTAATATACTTGAAATTTTACCTGTATATACATCACTTATTTTATGATGAAACTCTTTTTTGAACAATAATAGAAAGTCTTTCCATACTATTTTTCTGGCATTATTGTGCACATCTTTTAAGTTATATTTATAAATGATTATTAAATCTGTAAATAATACTATATCAGAATCATTTATTTCTATTGCACAAAATGGGCACCATGTGCCTTTTCTAATATTTTTAAAAGTAGAAGGCCAAGTATGATTTTTTTTTGCATTTCCATTGCATAGAAGTGCCTTGGTTAATATATTCTGTTGATAAACAAAGACCTTGTCTGTCATTAGCCAAGTCTTGACATTCTTTCAAACTTAGCATTTTATAAAATTATTATAATCAAATAATTTTATATCAATTTTATTTTTCAAAAAGTCTATAATAATACTTTGTGAGTATTATTACAATATTCAATAATATTCTGCTCAACTAATTACCTCAAGACGGTTGCCTTTGTTGTCATACACCCAGATCTCACACAGATACCCTAAAGCCTTGACAGCTTCGTGCTTTATTAAAACTTGATCTTTTTTTGCACCTAGAGTATAAGTTGATTTTACTTCTACACATAAATTTTGATCAGGTATAAATATATCAACATAATATCTTTTTCTTTTTCCTTCATACTCATACCAAACTTCTGGAACACTTATACGATCAATTATGATATTTTCCTCAGATACTCCGGCTTTTATAAAATGTTCGATAGCAAAATTCTCATAACCTTGATAATTGATTATTTTACCAGATGGTAATATGTAATTTTTATAATTATATGAATTTAACATTGATTTTTCAGATATTTCAGGATTTTGCATCGGATATTCAACACCGTATTTTTTCATAGAAGTATCTTTCATTATTTCTTTAATTTCTGAAGACTGAAAAGGATTTTCAACTTTATAATTTTTCATACAAGTATAGATCTTTTTTTGTTTAATTTCTGGAGACTGTGATACATTTTCTACTCCATATTTTTCTATACACGTATCTTTCATTCTTTCTTTAATTTGTTCAGATTGACAAGGGTATGAGACACCATGATTTTTCATACAAGTATCGATCTTTTTTTGTTTAATTTGTTCAGATTGAGATGCATTTTCTACTCCATATTTTTCCATACATGTATCTTTCATTCTTTCTTTTACTTTTTCAGATTGACCAGGATTTTCTACTCCATAATTTTTCATACAGGTATCAATCTTTTTGTCTTTAATTTCTTCAGATTGAGATGGATTTTCTACTCCATATTTTTCTATACACGTATCTTTCATTCTTTGTTTAATTTCTTCAGATTGACCAGGATTTTCTACTCCATATTTTTTCATACAAGTATCTTTCATTCTGACTTTAATTTCTGGAGACTGTGATGGATTTTCTACTCCATATTTTTTCATACATGTATCCTTTCTTTTATTTTGTGCATTTTTCAAAGTACATAATTTGCATAATAAATTATGTTGTTTTATTATTTCTCTAAATTTTTTGGAAGTTTCTAAAGAACAATTAGAACAATTACCACTTATTAAAGTATGTTGAGTAAGTTTAATTTTAGAATAGTCTTCTGATAAAGAAATTTGTTTTTTTACAATAAATTCGGATAATAGTTTATAATCAAATCGTCGATTTTTTACAACAGATATTATTGAGTTCATTTTACAAATAATTAAAATTAGCTGTTTTATTTCACTTTTATTTTTTGTTCTTTGTTGCCCTGCGTTTTTTAGCAACTGCTTCTTCTTGTTCAATTTCTTGAATCCACCTCTTGTACTCATTTTCAAACTGATTAAGTTCTTCAGTCCATATTTTCTTTTCACTCTTAGCCCTCAAACCCTCCAATTTTTCTTTCAAAGAAAAAATATCATTGTTAAGTTGTTTGATCTTATCTGCCGTGAAAGTTCTAACTTGCATTCGAAGCAGATAATCATAACCTCCTTCTCCTTCAGCCTTCTTAGGATCTTCGTCATAATTTCTTTCTTTTAAGACACTAATTATGTCACTTTCATTTTCATTCATAATCGATATAGTCTTACTTACAACTTCTGATACAAATCTTTCTTTATTTCCAAGATACCTAATCTCTTTCTCTAATGCATCAAGCTGATGTCTTTTTCTCTTTTCGTAATATCCAAATCTTACAGAACAAAAAGTATCTAAAATTGAATCAACAGTGTCGTGCTTCTTTATCTGTATTTTTTCATTGAACATCACCATATTTGATGTGTATAAATATGAATGCAATTTAAGGGTGTCAAGATCGCATTGAAAATCATCTCCTTCTGTGAGTACAAAATGAACTTTTTTTGTTGATGAATAATTTGATACAGTCTTGAGTTTCTTATCTGCTTTTAAATCTTCACAAAATTCTGCAAATTTTTCTGTAGCCATAGACACAGGTAATTCTTTAACCTCAATAGTACCCTTTTTTCCTTCCTCAACAATTCCATATGAAACAAACCTATTTTCAGCATTTTTCTCTATCTCTCCTATAAATCCACGATACCAAGGAGTGAATTCAGGAAACATGCTAACAATATTTGTCGGATCATCAGGATCTTGAATAAGTACTTCACCGTCATTTTCTAACCAAATTTTAATAGCTTCTACAATTTCAAGAGGATTAAAAGAAGGAACTTTACTTGACCAACCCGTTCCTATCCCCTCGCATCCATTGATCAATATCATTGGAATAATAGGAACATAATATTCAGGCTCAATAAAGTTTCCTCCGTCATCTCTTACATATTTTAGAATAGGTTCATCCTCTTCTCTAAAAATAAGTTCTGTGAGTGCGTCCATTTTTGTAAAAATATACCGGCCGCTCGCCGCATCTTGACCCATCGATAATCTCGTACCGAACATACCGTCACGATACAAAAGAGGTATATTATTTGAACCTGGAAATTCTTGTGCCATACCAATAATAGTTTCAAGCAAATTATTCTCTCCATGGTGATAATCAGAATGTTCAGCTGTATAACCAGCTAGCTGTGCTACCTTGAGAGATTTTGCAGAGTACTTCAAATTTCTTTTCTTTACAGCATATAGAATTTTTCGTTGTGATTCTTTCAAACCATCAATTCCATTTGGAATGCTTCTAGCACAATCAGCGTGTGAGAATTTGATAAGTTCTCCATTTATAAAATTTGTAATACTCATTGAAGTTGTCTTTCCTTGATCATCAAGAGAGAAAGTGTACGCTTCTGGATTATATTGTTCAAGCCAAATTTTTCGAGCATCCGCACTTTTCTTGTGAAAAGCTTTCACCATACTTGCTAAAGATTGGTCATCATTGACAAATTCTACCATTTTCAAACCAAAAGTATCTGGAACATCTTCAGCTTTTGTAGTACCAAGTCCCTTGTAATACTTGACATTCAATTTACTAGTTTGTTCGCCAAGAAACTTATGAAATCTGCGTTCATCATAAAATAACAAGTCGCCAGTCTTTTTGATTACACGAGCAATCGGTGTTTTCATACTAACTATAAATGGTTGATCTCTTTGCAAAAGGGTAATATAAAGAGAGTGGAAGAAATTGAGTAATAAATTTTCAATATGGATCCCGTCCGTATCTGAGTCTGTTACAAGGCAAATTCTCCCATATGCAAGTTTCTTAAAATTGCTTTCATCTTTGTAATCAACACCTAGTTTCAACTCAAGAGCGTGTATCAATGAGCAAATAACTTTGTTTGCAGAAATAGTTGCTACTGGTTTATCTCGCACATTTAGCAACTTTCCTCTAACTGGCAATATACCATTCCAGTCACGACCAGATTTTTGATATAAACCCTCTTCAATTCCAGCTACTACGTATGTCTTTGCTGAAAGACCCTCTGTGATAAAAAGAGTACAATGTATACTGTCTTTAGTACCTGACTTGTTTGCTCGGTCGTATCCTTCAATTTTTGTCTTTTTAGAAACTTTTTCAATCTTTTTAAGTACTACCATTTCTTTTGCCATAATTATCTGTTCAATATTATCCATAATCGACCATTTGCAAATTTCAGCAATATGTGTTTTCTTAACAACAGCTTCTACAGCGGGAGATTCTAACTTATTCTTATCTTGTCCATCAAACTCTGGCCTAACTACTGTAGATACCACAAACAATCGAAAGAACTGACGAACATCAGTAATATTAATTTTAGGTGTTTTACTCTTTGCACTTTTTCCGTTAAACTTATCTACAATTGGTCTAAATAATGCTTCTGCCCAAGAGTCTACATGCTGTCCACCTAGACGAGTGTATACACCATTGACAAACGAAATTGCTTGATATTCTTTTGCTGGTGTAATCAAGACTTCTGCATCTTTTATCTTGATGAGAAGAGACTCATCTGTTGGTGTATCATAAAGTGCCGAATATTGAGTAAGAGTCTTTATTGGAATAAGTTCGTCGTTAAAATATACTTCTACTTTAGACAACATCGATGCGTCAATAATATAACGAGAGTATAAACGAATAATATCTTCGGTGTAACCTTTTTTCATATCAAAATGATCAAACTCAGGAGTCCAAGATACTTCTGTATAACCTAGTTTGCATACTGTTTCTTTAATAATTTCTGGTCCAGATGTATCTCTCATATTTCTAGTCCATGTTTGAGAAAGTGTTTTCTTTTCTTTGGGATCAAAACCTTTTACTGTAAATTTTGTTGAAAAAACATTGGTCAATTTAATACCAAGACCATTACGACCTGATACAATTCTTTCTTCCTCATCTTCATAATTTGAACCCGTTAAAAGTTGCCCAAAGATCATGCTATGATTGTAGCAATCCTGTTCAGCATCTTTTTCGATAGGTACAACATCTCCGTCATTCCAGATAGAAGTTTCTCCTGTAACAGAATTGATAGATATCTTAATCATAGTACACGGAGTCTTTGTTTTACGGCTTCTTTCAACATTATCGATAGCATTTGAAAGTGCTTCAACAAATATACGCAAAATAGCCGGAGATGTAGAAATTTCTTTTTGATAAATTCGCCAACCATCATTTGTTTTATCGGCTACAAATTCACTTATACTACGTGGACGTGTGGATCCAACGTACATATCAGGTCTAAGAAGAATATGCTCAATTTGATCTTTTTTCTGATAACGTTTTTTATCAACAACAGTCTTTGGAGGCATTGTTTATTTAATATTAAAAACTGTCCTTTTTAATATCAATTTCATTTTTCAAATTTATTGATTATCTAAGTTACATTATTATAATTTCAATAATACTGTGAAAAAAGATACACCCTTTATTTTATAACCAATTACATGAATATTATAAGAATTAGGAGAACCTTCAACAATATAATCAAGAATGTCCTCGTGATTAAGATAACGATACAAATTAAATTGATCAAAAACATCTTCCTGACCTGTTGCAGCCTCACCGCCGATGTTAAACCCAGATCTACTCCATACTTTAGCAATTTCAACTGCTTTTTTCAGATTAGAAGTGTTTTGAGCTAAATACATTGTTCCATGTCTTATTAACGGATTTTTGAAAAAGTATGGAATATCTATATCAAACTGAATAGAATCATGAATTACATGCTTGCTATTTTTTTCTTGATTCCATTTGGCTACAGAATCTTCTCCATATATAATTACTTGTTGTGGATGTTGATCAAAATCAGTAACATCAACATAAAAATTCTCAATTGTTTTACGTTCGTGATATTTCTCTATTTTTTCTCTGAAACGGCGCAATGATAGTCTGAGAGTATAAATAAGTCTTTTTAGAGTTTCTTCTGATTTAACTACTAATTTACCATCGTCCATAACACCACTTCTTTCATTAAAAATCTTTGTAACCTTTCCGTACTCAAAATCAGCGTCTATCTTTATTTTATTAATTGCAAAGTTGTTAATCATTTCTAGTTCTGGTAATTTCGAATCTTCAGCCATATACTTAGAAAACAACCAAAACATATATTCGGTTACATACCGAGCCAATTTTTTATATTTATTGTGATTTGCCAATACGGAAAAACTACTCGTTGGTTGGCAAATACAATCTTTTGATTCAGAAAGACCTGGGATTGGATCACTGTCGTTTACAGGTATAATCACATTTACTCCTCCAATTTTTCCATAAATCTCTTTCAAAATCCTGTTACGCACACCTTGTCCAGTCAATTCTATGTTAATAGTTTTTGCGAATTTTATTGCTGTGTCTTTCGAAGTCTTTGTAGAAACCCAGTTTCGAACCTCAGGGAGAACAAATGGTTGCAATGGATCGGTAAGAAGAGTACCATAAGAACCTTTGAATTTAAATCTAAGCATACGACATTTTCCGTAAGAATCGAAACCTTGTTCAAAAAATCCGCATCTTGTAACAGAAGGAAATGTTGTTTCAGTAATTTCGGTATCAAGAGAGTAGGATTGATTCATAAGTCTATATACTTCTCTTATTCCTATAGAAATTTTTGAGTCATAAGGAGAATAATAAGATACATCATCTTTATCAATTTTTCTCCATTTTACGATAAGTTCACAACGAGTATCTTTTTCTTTATCAGCCGGGCTTCCCTTGTGCTCGTAAATAAAAATACATTTAGCGTCTCTTTTATTTTTATAGTAGGATTTGTCATGACGTGGAATAGAAAGGCTTGCTTTATCTCCATTTCTAGTAAAAACAAAGATGTTACAATTAAAATGTTGTTCCAAGAGAGATGTGAATAAAGAAGGATCCATATACACAGATCTATCCCGTATAATATCTATAATTTGTTTACTTGTATAATCATACATTTCTTGTCGACATGCTGCTGCGTTTTCTTTAGTAGCCAGTTCTTTCCTGAACTTTGCAAGATAAGAATCTCTATCTTCAACAGTTAATATACCAGTTTTATCGTGCATTCCTTCCATTACACATTCTAAGAAAGAACTTTTTGAAACGTGCACCCCTTTTCTGATATACATATACTCTTCATTATAATCAAATATTTCAAACATTGTTTTCATATTATTTGGGAGAGTTCCATACTTATCAGCTGAAGCAAATTTCTTTGTTGTTATCAAGTCTTGTTGACCGATATTTGTTTTTTCTTGTAAAGGTTCGTCATAATAATAGTATCGGAAAATTTTACCTGAATCGAGAAAATCATGGTCTTTTTTATAACAACATGGTAAATACGGGACAAGATCATTGTTTTCAAGAGGATTATCGCGTAAACCTGGATATTGATAATCAGTATAATTACATACATAATTTCGAGGTTTTAAAATTCCACCATCTTTTGGATACCTCATTATCTTTTTACCATCTTTTTTAGCTTTTTCAATAGCTTTGTAATCTTCATCGTCAATAATTGTTGGTGCTTGTGGACATCTCTGTGGATACCCAACAACAAAGATTTCAGGCGCTATATCTTTGATTAATTGTTTTTCTGTATTTATTTGTTTAGAAGGTAATCGTAGTCGTTTCTTTTTTATAGTTCCGAAATCAGGAATATATTTCTGATAAAATGCAATTATTTCTTCATATTTTTGATCATACACTGACAAAAGTTCGGAAAATAACTCTTGAAATGCGTTTACTGCTTTTAAATTTTCAGCAGAAGCGATTCTTACTTTAATATAAGTTGTTCCAAATTTAAATTCACCCGTAATGTTTTTACCTCGTAGATCTGGATCATTTCTCTCAGATATTTTCTCGGTAAAGTTAGCTCTTAGATTACCTATTTTAGAATTGTGAAAATGCAAATACACACTTTCCTTTTTCTTAGTTGCTTTATCACTATCATCAATTGACATCATTGAAGAAAATAGAGGATTATTCATAATAAGATCAGCAAGTACATACTTATCGAGACTGTGTAATGGAAAATAGAAAAACCCTTTAACTCGTATTTCTTTGATGGTTTCTACATTCACTTCTTCTTCAAGACCGCGAATACTAGTCAGAAAACGATCTATGATCTCATCTTGTGATAAAAAATTCCTTGAAGTGAGCAGAGACACGCTCACGTTTATGATTTCACTTCCTGGTTCTCCTTTTACTAAAAGAAGGGCGTCTGCATAATCGTTAGGTTTAATATCTTCAAAACTCTTTTTCTGAAGAATTTTAAAAATTATTCCTTTGCTGATAGAGATTCCCCAATCTTCTTTTGGAGGATTAAAATTCTTTAAAATTTTAAAGAAATCATTTATGCATGCGAAAGGAACTACTGGACTTAGCTGAACGTTATTGAATAATTCCATGATAGTAATATTTTTTATTCCGATTGTAAATTCTATTTTCGCGCTCTCTTGTTCAAAGGTAGTGAAAGAGACTTTTTTCTTAGCACTGATAAACTCTTCAAACATCTTTTTCTGTTCTATTGACTCTTCAAGAACGCTTCTAATATTTTTTGAAAAACGTTTAATTGTTTGATCTTTTTCTTTTTCCCAAAAATCTCGAATGTCTTTGTCAGTTGGGTTAAGATCTCTACCAAACAAATTTGCTTCTTTTATTTGTTCACTCAGTGATAAAAATAACATACTTACGTTAGCATCACCAACCTCTTCAAATGATGTGTTAAACACAACAAACGGTATTAAAATATCTTCTTTCAGTTTCAGACTCCTTTGTGAAAGTTTATCTTTTAATTGATTGGCTAAACTTACAAAATCAATTCCTGCTTCTTCCGAACGTATAGCTTGTAAGAGGTCTTCGACTATTATAGGATTTGCTTCATTAAACATATCCAATGACGGAATTCCTTCTGGAAAGTACAAATATTTAGGAATTGTTTTTAATTCAGATGCTAACCGATTAATCACACTCTTTTCATTATCTAGATCGTAAATCTTAAAGTCCAAAGATCTTGTGTAAATGCCATTTTCATTATATACATTTATTAACACCATTTTAATCTAAGTAAATATTTGTGATGCAATAATTAAAAAAACTAGAATATTGTTAAAATGTAAAAATGAAAGACATCAAATTTTCCGAAATTGCTTATCTAGAAAATTCTGACTTTGATGAAGATGGAAACCTTACTAATCCAATTCTTAAAGATAAAAAAATGCCAATATTAATCATGATACAAGCATCTTGGTGTCATTATTGCAGAGAAGCAAAACCTGTATTTCAAAAATATTCTGACAAGACTTCTAGACAAAAAGTCTTTTGTGCAACTATACACTGTGATGGAGTAAGAAAAAGCGAGAAAATGTTGGGAAGGAGAGTATCAGAAATGATAAAAGATGCGGACGGATTACCTCATTACTGTATGTATCTTAAGGGTAAACGTGTTCTTAATAAAAGCATAAAAGGCGGAGCAGATCTAGAACAATTAGAAAATTTAACGGGTATTAAAGCATCAAATTAAGCCCATAACTTTTAAGTGATCACCCTCCTGATGTTTAATCAGCATAGAAGGACTTTCGTATGAGTTAAGATTGTGAATAAAAAACGCGTTTTTTATTGACTCTGTGCCTTTTTCAGATCATATAATACTTTGTATTTTTTCCATTATTTTTTTATGTCTATCCGTACCTTTATGTCTTTTCATACTATAATGAGAGATTATCATACCGCATTCACATGTTTCTTTTTTTGATCTTTGTGCGGCTATCTTGGTTTTATAATTTTCTTGATAATGAGCCTTTCTTTCTTCTAAAATATGCTCTTTATTGTCTTGATAAAAAACTTTTCTTTCTTCTAGTATACTCTCCTTGTTCTCTTCATAATATTCCATAACTTTCTCTATTACGGCTTCTTTATTATCTTGATAATATTCTTTCTGTTTTTTAGCTATAACATCAGCATTTTTTTCATAATATTCCTTTTTAATATCAGATAATATGTCTTTATTATCTTCGTAATACTCATGCATTTTTTCTTTAATTTCCTGCTTATGTTCTTCTTGGTATTTTATATTTCTTTCTTTTTGTTTCTCTTTATCTTCTTGTATGATTCTTTTAGGGTATATAGCTTCATCAATACCTTCATAAAACTTTGAACACTCATCAAATATATTTGTAAATACTGTGATATCTTCTGTAGGTAATAAAAAGACATCTCTGCCAGCTTTACATCTGTATTTTTCAAGTTTCATGAGAATGACGCTTTCTAGTAAATCCATAAATTTTGAGTTTTTGCAAGATATATAATATATCACTTTGAAATTGTGCAACTTATTATGATTGTAAGACTCTTTTCTCTTTGATAAATCTAGTGCTTTTCCTACATTATATTCACCAACTTTTTCACTCTCTTCTGAAGTCATAAGATACACTACATTCTTTTGATCAAGAACTTCTTTTGGTTGTTTTACATATTTTTTTCTTAATTTTTTAACCTCTTCTTGACTTTCTTCTAATTGTTTTTTAGCTGTATTTATAACTTCTTCTTTCTCTTCTGTTAATAACTTTATCCGCTCCTCTAATTTGTATTCGCTAGATTTTCTCAGAGAAGGTAAAACTTCTGATGTTACCCACTTTTTAAACAATTTAGCTTTTTCATTTTTTGATCTTAAAATAAGACAATAAAGTCCAGACTCATTAATTAGCTTTGTTTGCGGCTGAAGTAATGGGGATAACGATTCGTTACCCCCATTTTTTACAAGAACATTATATCTTAAAATATCTTCTTTATCAATATGATCAGTTATTGCTTTATTAGTATTACTATATTCTAGCATTGTAGCAATATCTTTTGCCACAAACCAAGGATCATCATGCGATCCTAAAATACGGAGTTCAATACCATTTGTTAATTCAGATTTAAAAATTGGCATATTATTATTTCTCAAGAAAGATTCTTTAGTAGGAGGATTTTTGTTTTCTTTTTCTAATTTATCCTTTTGAGCAATAACTTTGTTTACATTTTCTTTTCTTAATTTTTTAACATCTTCTTGACTTTCTTCTAACTGTTTTTCTCCTGTATTTATAGCTTTCTCTTCTTCTAATTTATTCTTTTCGTTTAATATCTTTTGATACTTATATTCTCCTGTCTTTCTAATAGATGGTAATATTTCTTCGCAAACAAATTCTTGAAAGGGTTGTGATATTAGTTTATTAGAGCGCATAATAATTTTATATAAACCTGCTTCATTAACAACACAAGAAGTTTGAAAATTACTAGAATTACCTGATTTTAGAGAAACTGAAGACCGCCATTTTTCAGGAATATTACGTAATGTCTCGGTTACATTAGTTAGTCCTAAAATATTACAGATATCTTTAACAACAAACATTGGGTTTTCAGGTGTACCTAATACTCTTATAGTTTCATTATTAAAAGATAAATTCATATCAATTGAGTTTATTAATTCAGTCATTTTATAATAGAATACAAATCTTTAAGCCGTTATTAAAAATTTAAATCACTGATTTATATTTTTAATACCCGAATTTGAAAATATATTATTTTTTGCTAATATAACTTAAAGTTGTAAAATTTACTTTCAAAATGCCCATAACGTTCAAGTGTAAGACTGGTGAAGCTTATCAGATCAAAATTCTAGCAGAACTTTTGACAAATAACCTAAAACATGGTTGTTTCGACGTGACAGATGATGGAATATCTCTTCGTATGTTTGACCAACCCAGGAGAACGTTGGTAGACATGTGTCTACAAGCAGAAAATTTTTCTCTTTATAAATTTAAATCAGAAGAAAAATTCTGTTTAGGTCTGAATCTCAATCATTTTCATAAGATGCTGAAATCGATTAAAAAGAAGGATTCTTTACAGCTTTTTATCAGTACTGATGTTCCAAATGAACTAGGTATAAAGACTATTCCAAAGGAAAATACACGTGTCACCACATCAGGTATCAAGATTCAAAATATACAGAATGTAGATGCTGACATTCCTCTTGGATATGGAAAGCCAGTTATAGTTCCTTCTCCAGATTTTCAGAAAATGTGCAAAGAACTCAGTAGCATCGGAAGTACTAACATTCGAGTCAAGGCGAGAGGTTTTCATATTGATTTTATTGCAGACGCAGATGGTATTTTGAAGCGCAAAGTAAGACTAGGAGAAAGTGATGATTCTGACGATGAAGAAGGTATTAATATAATAACAAACTCTTATGATGCGACTTTTACAACAGATCAATTTACCAGGATTAATAAGATAGCTGGTCTTGGATCGACAATGCAAATTTTTCCTGGTACAAATGAATTACCTCTGCTTTTTAGATCAAGTGTCGGAAGCTTAGGAAAGATTTCTGTCTATATTAAGTCAAAAGAACTTTTAGACAAAGAAACAGGTATTTCTGATTCTGACAATACTGATGATGATTGATTATAAATAAAACTTTGTAAAGTTATTTATTTATTCTCTATCTTGTAATAAATAAAAATAGTTTACACACCATTCATTGCAATACGATAAATGAAAAAACAAATATACGCAAATTGTATTATAAAAAATATAGATATCAAAACTAAAAGCACGTTCATTTATTATATATAATAAATGAAAGATATAATTAAAAATAAAAATATTTCAGACGAGTCCATCTACAGCGCGATTAAATGTTGCAATTCGACAAATGGCGAACAGAGGAACAATGCATAGCCTCGTAGAATGATCTGGGACAACCGCAACGATTCCTAACCCAATGAGAAGTCCAACACTGCTACCAATAGTATTAAAAACAGATATTTTTGCATATAATTCTCCAATATTTCCGTCAATTGCCAACTTTTGTATGCACTTTGCATTAATCGCTCCAAAACCAATGAAAGATATATTACTGAAAATATTTGAAATCCCAGCAACAGGAAGAAAATATTCAGGATACATAGGAGTCGCACACAATGACATATATGCAATTTGTTGAGAAATGTTAGAATATAAGAGAAAACGCAGAGGATCTTTATCAGCTTCTTTTCCAGTTTTAGCTATGTATGCAAGACATCCTAACTGACCTATTATATCCTTTCCAATATAATTTGCCGTTCTAATTGTTTCTACATCTCCTCCAATTGAATGTAACATACTATGCGTAGCCATTGCACTTTCAGCAGAAACTAGAACATTTGATACGAAGGACCAACCAACATAACTAGTATATTTTATGTGAATTTTGCCAGTCGGAAAGAAAAGAGAACGCATTCGGTTCATTTTTTTGAACTTTAATAATAAGTTTAGATAATAAGTCAAATTGATTTTTGGAAATCTTAATTTCTTTAGTTTAATCTTGCTATTGAAAAAATATGACTAGTTTATTAATTGATTTTAACAAGATTGTTAAACCTAATAATCTTGAACTATTAAAGTATAGATGTTTACCCATTCCTGTTACAAAATGTAAGTTAGGTCTTGTTCTAATTATTAGTCAAAATCAATACAATATTCTCAATTCTATGCCAAAAGGAATAAAAAGGGTAACATATATAAATTCTAAGGTATTTGTTAACGACATAATAGACTTTTCCTGGTTGGTTTATGATAGTGAGAAAAAATTGTGTGAAATTATAGATACTAAAGGTGAATTACTTAATACAGTTCTAGAGAGAACTCTTTTGAATATTCCAAATGATGTGATACTATGCGTCAGAATAAGTATGGACGATCCTCTTCTTAAAATATTGATACGTGATTATGTAAGTCTTGGTTTTGGAGATCCTTATGTAAGTAAAACAAGCCCTGTTGGTTTTAAATTCTCTTCGTATGGTATATGCTTTTTAAGAGAAAATAATGTGCTGAGTAACGACTCTGCTAATGATGTAAAACATTTACTATCTCAATTCTCTGACAAGAGTTTTTGTTCTTTGAAAGTCCGCATATGCAATGATTCAATTAAATATTTACAGACTGCTTCAAAACTAGGTTCTACCTTAAATAAAAATGGTGACATTACACAAAAAGAAATTGCTGGAAGGTTATTAGTTAAAAAAATTGAAGATGATTTCACACACCTTCTAGAAGTCGATCGATCAAGCATTGTTTATGGAGATGAAGAGTCTGTAGAAGTTGTAGAAGGTCTTTATAATTTTCATTCTCATCCTGTAGAAGCTTATGAACGTAATCTAACAAAATTTACAATGCCTTCTGCACAAGATTACATAGGTTTTTTACATGCGGTGATTCGTTACGGTACTATATTACATATTGTGTCATGTGTTGAAGGATTTTATGTATTATCTTTGAGTGAATATTTATCTAGAAAAGAAATTAGTATTGATGATAAGTTATTATCTTTCGTTATAAATAATTACAATTTAAATTGTAAGAAGGGGGTTGATTATACAACATCTTTATATTTAAGTAAAATTAATGGAATAAAGTTCAAAGGATATCCGGTATTTTTTGTACAATATTTTTTGTGGGAATCGGCAAAAACTACATTCGCTGTTTCTCATTGCAAAAATGATTCTAATAATTGTTTAACAAGACAAACAACATTTGACTCTGTTAAGCGTCTATTAAAATAAGAAATGAATATAATAATAAGTTTAGTACAAAAGTAAATCTTTCCTTATTGTAAATGAGTTTTACTTTTGAACATCCAGTGTTTGATTCTGATTCTTTCTTGATTGCTGGTATTAGTCTCGGAACTGGAGCATTAATGGTATTTTCTTGGTTTGCATTTGGAAAAAAAATATTGCCAAATGATACATCATCTGATAAAAACATAACTTCAAATATTTCTATTGATAGAAATTTGAAAGTTAAAGCATGTGAATATAAAAAAAAAGGTATTCTAAGTTCTTATAAATTAATTCATAAACGTTTGAAAAGCTTCCTTCTGAGACCAGTACAGATTAGAATTCCTGTCTTTACCATGATATTACGACCACTTATCATTCGTATCAAAATGGCGTTTAAAAATAAAATAGTATCAGAACAGACTAAAGCGGAAGAAAGCTTGCACAAATTAGCTAAATCTATGTGGGATCAAGGAAAATATTCTGAAGCCGAAAGAATTAATCTAGAAATCCTTAAGGTCAGAAAACTTGTATTTGGAGATAAAAAATAGGAAAATCTTAATATTTTTAATATTAAGATAATTTTAGAATCCAATTGGATCAACATATTCCGTATTGTATCTAGATTCATGAAATTCCCAATATTCTGGGCATCCGAACTTCCAACCTTTCGGAACACGTGGTGCTTTCCAGTAAAACACACAATCTTGCCACCTATTGCTACGAGTTGCATTATGAATGTAAATAGCGTGATAATCTTCTGTTAGCTGTTCCATAAGATCACAGAAAAGTTCATATGTAGGAATAATTGATGCGTAATTACGATATATTTTCTCTCTATTAGATTCGATTGGTTCTCTAAGAATAAAGATACCGTCAATATTTGTTCTAATAGCTGGTTTGATATCCATTGCGTACTGTAAAGAAAGAATGTAAAACATTTTCCAATGACGTCCTTTTTTGAATAGGGCATTTTGAAGTGGTTTATTAAAAACTCTTGGATCGTCAGTGCAGTCGTCAAGTATGATCGCTCCCCAAGAATTTTCAAGATGTTGACATGCTAACTTTTGTCTTTTTACAAAATCTTTTATTTTCTCTTCGTTGTACTCATTATATACAAAAGTACTTGGCATAATTTCTGCAAAAGCGTGATTTGTGTCCTCAGAACCACTCATAGCCATTCCAATTGGAAAAATATGTTTCTTTGCATATAAAAGTCCAGCTATAAGAGTACTCTTTCCAGTACCGGGTTTACCTACAACAACAATTTTACTACCACCATTATAAGATGGATCCGACATTCTGCTGGTCAAAGGAGGAATGATTTCTATGTCGAGTTCCTGAATTTCAACAGTCAACGGAGTACTCATTTTTGCATCTTACTTCGTCCCGTTTAAGCCAAAGTAAAATTTTAATTTATATCATTTTTATATGTATGTTTCAGAAAAATTTGAAAATGAAGGCACTTCGTACCCCAGAGATTCTTTTATTTCTCTTTTACTTGAAATCATAATGAATGTTGCAATTCCAATTACAAAAGAGAACGTTATGGAAGAAAAGAATGCGAGCTTCCACGAAATATATGTTTTGTTAGTGCGTATATCTGATATTTGCACCCATGAGGGCTTAAATAGATAGATAATTCCTATAAATATAATAAAAGACACAGCTATAGACGCATAAGCCATATTAACAGGATCTTTCTCGTCTATCATTTTACTATAAGTAAATATTTACAGTGTTTGTAAATGTTTTTCATTCTACATATCAAAAAAGGATCTCAATTTTTCATTGATTATCTTTTTACTTATAAATTTTACCTTTAATAATCTTATTTTCGTCAGAAAATATAAATGATGCATTGAGAATTTTATTTCTGGTTAATTATATTAACACTATTTTTTAAAAGTTACTTATAGAAAATAGTGTTAATATAAAAATGACAAAGACAATTATAATAACAGGAGGATGTGGATTCATTGGCCATCATTTTGTTGAACATGTTTTAAAAAATACAAATTGGAATATTATTATTATAGATAAGCTAACATATGCCAGCAAGGGTTTTGATAGATTAAAAGACGCAGGTATTTTCTACAATGAAAAGGTTCGTATATTTACATATGATCTTACTATCCCTTTGTCAGAGGGATTGGTAAAAGAATTTGGAGATGTGAATTATATAATTCATATGGCTGCTGATACACATGTTGATAATAGCATTAAAAATCCAGTATCAGTAATGCATAATAATATTACAAGTACTATTAATTTATTAGAATATGCTCGCACTTTAAAGAGTCTAGAGTTATTTTTTTATTTTAGCACCGATGAGGTATTTGGCGCTGCTCCAAATGAAATATCATTTAAGGAATGGGACAGACACAAACCAACAAATCCATATTCAGCATCTAAATCAGCAGCTGAGAATATATGTATTGCATATGAAAATACATACAAATTACCTATAGTAATTGTTAATGTAATGAACGCGTTTGGAGAGAGACAACATGTTGAGAAATTTATTCCTAAATGCATTAAATACATATTAGAAGGTAAAAAAATAGATATTCATTGTGATAAAACAGCCACAATACCTGGTAGTAGATTTTACATTCATGGTCGAAATATAGCAGATGCAGTATTATTTTTAATTAATAATGGGGCACCTGGTGAAAAATATAATATTGTAGGGGAAAAGGAAGTTAATAATTTAGAAATGGCACAAACTATCGCAAAAATAATTGGCAAAGAACTTATATATGAAATGATTAATTTTCACGAAGATAGACCTGGTCATGATGAAAGATACGCCTTAAATGGACAAAAGTTATTAGATATGGGTTTTAATTTACCATTAGACTTCGATAAAAGTCTAGAAAAAACTATTAAATGGACGTTAGAAAATATGGATTGGTTAAATTACTAGAAATAGTTAGTTGAACCACCTGAATACCATACACTATCTTTATCTCTCTTGTGCATTCTCAACCATATATCAGATTCTATAGGTCTGATTTTGTTTAAAAAAGAAAGTCTATTTAAAATAATTGTTTCATGGTGCCCCCATATTTCACCACGTTCATTCATATATTCTGAATTGTTAAAGCCGTCTGATTTTTTATAATCACTGTTGTATATTAATATTAAACCACTTCCACCGTGATCATGAGTTGGAACATAAACCTTTCCATTATAATTAGCATTCCATATCAATGGTCTGCCTTCTGTAGATACAATAGGGCAATAATATGATTGTCCTTGTATGACATAATTACATATCCTTGTAAATAATTCAGACCAATTATCAAAAACTGTATCAGCATCAATATGCATAATTAACTCATCAGGATCTAACACTGTGTCAGAACATATTTGTAATGACTTTGCTAAATTAAAGCACCCATCTATTTGTATAACGGTTACTTTAATTTCTAGATCTTTGATTATTTGATTTAAATCAACATCAGTACTGTGATAGTCTCCAATAATGACATTTAAAGTTATATTGGGATTTTTAATCGAGTTAATATTTTGTAGAAGATTAGTAATATCTGAACCTCTATTGAAAAGAGGTACACAAATATTTATTTTCATTTTAAAGGTACATTGTTAAATCTTTAAAATGCAAATAGCAGAATTATTAAAAGAAGATTGGAAACAGTACTTGGAATTAAGATTTCAACTCGGATCTTATTCTGGAAGTATCACAGAAGAAGAATTTTTAATAAAATATGAATCTATTAAAAAACAAGGAGGTCTCATTTATGTAATAAAGGTTGATTCTAAACTTGTTGCAACTGCTAAATTACTAGTTGAAATTAAATTTTTTGATAGTGTTGGACATATAGAAGATGTTGTTGTCGATATTAAACATAGAGGGTGTGGATACGGAAAAATAATAGTAAAACATATGTTAAATATATCTGATTCAATGAACTGCTATAAATGTGTATTGGACTCAAATAAAGATCTAGAATCTTTCTATACTAAATGTGGGATGATAAAAACAGGATTTCATTTTACATATACTAGAAAATAATCATACATATTAATTAGTTCTTTGATGTATAAAATAAGTTTTAAATCTAAAGAATGAATCTTATTATGTAAATGAACATAATTAATATAACAGACATATATGATACTATTGATATAAATCACGTAAAGGGTATGTATACTACAAAAATTACTGTTTTAGATATAAAAGCCGATATGAGCATTATTCCTACCATATATGCACCTCATTTTTCTAATAGAAATGAAGGACATTTTTTTATAGATGTTTTGTTTCCTCTATATATAACAATATTAAAATGTAATCTTTTGGATAAAAAATTCAATTTATTATGCTTAGACCCAATCCATAACACAGAGTATTGTGATAAATCATTAAATATACTAAAATCAATATTAAATCCTCAACAAATATTTTACGAAAGAGGCAAAATATTTGATCATCTAATATACACAACAATACATGTAAATGAACAAACAGTAAATTTAATCAATAAAAATTTTATAACAAATGATAGTTACTGGTTCATTAATTATGACTATGATTCTCAGTGTATATTGAAATATATGAAAGAATTTTTTTTAACACAACAATTTAAACTCAATACATCCTTCAGAATAAAAAATTGTGGTAATAAAATATCTCTATTTGAATCATACAGAAAATACATATATTCTAAATATAATATCAATAATACTGTTGATGATAAATTCGTAATTATTTCAATGCATGATTACAGACGTATCCTCAATATTGTCGATGTTGTTAATGTTATTCAAAATAAAGGATTTAAAGTTCAATGTGTAAATTTTTATAATCTTTCTATGGAAGAACAACTAAATCTTATATCTAAATGTAAATGTTTGATTGGTAGTCCAGGAGGTCCAGTAACTAATAGTATATTTTTGCAAAATGAAAAAATCGACACATATGTAATAGAATTATGGCCTACTGATGCAAAATTTTTCTATCGTAAATATTATGTCCAAGGTCTTGCAACATTATCAGCTGGTAATATTTTAATAGAATGTGATAAATCATATGATAATAAAGATTTATATAAACCAATAGAACGTCAAGAAGATAGACTATATGTATATAAAGATTGTAACATAAACAAACTAATAAACTCACAAAAAACAGTTGACATAATAAATGATTACCCACATGCATGTATGTATCCACTTGTTGATATAAGTATGCACATAGATTTATCATCTCTTGAAGAATCTATAAATATGATAAACTAAATTACTAAAAAATTTAAATAAAAATTTTTTTCATAAATAAAAATTTTTTCATAAATAAAAATGGAAACTTATAGTTTTATAACAAATAATTGCCTGGGTGTAACAATTTATAGTAAATTGAATAGATAATATGATAATCCATTTATTGGTTCTTACTTTCAGGATGATTTTCAGTTTTTTAAATTTTGTTCTAATTTTGATAATTATATTAAACTAAAACCTGAATTTTTAGAACCAAAGTTGCCTATATGCACAACAAACCCATATATTCGTTATCCTGGATTTCCAGTTATGTTTTTAGACGACATAGAGATACATTGGATTCACGAAACAGATCAAAACATATGTCTAGATAAATATAATAGAAGACTTGAAAGAATAAAAACCCCTTTTTTCGTATGGGGTGATAGTTTATTACATAGAATGCATTCAGAAACTCAAAGACAAGAATTTATTAATAATTTTAAGACAGTAAAAAATAGTATATATTTTAATAAAGATGAGATTCAAGAATGGAAGGATGTTTCATTTGATAACAGAAACTATAACGATGGTTGGGCACAACCTGTTAACTGGTTAACAATGAATTTTGAAGCCGATTTATTAATTAATTCTTTTAACTTGAATAATACTACATAATTTTACATATATTTTGATATAGAAACCAACTAATCAATATATTTATTTTATAAAGAATAGGTAATAATAAATACAAAGTATTTATTATATTGTTTGACGAGATATGGAAGTTAACTCAAAGTCTGTTATATTTGTGGTTCTTATTTACAAAAAAAACTAAGACATAGTTGTTTCGCCTTTTTCTAGTAAATTATTGATCTAATCTCAATAAGATATTTAACATGTTTTCTGTAAAAAAAACAGACACCTGATATATTAGGTTAGATATAAAACGTCTATTATAATTTATAAAAATTGACTCTAATTGATCAGGATTACTTAAATATTATTGGAATTCCTTATGCATACATTTGATCATAAAAAAGTATCATATGTGAATTTAGGTATTTCTATTCCATATAATTGAGTAATTACTACTAACAATAAACCAAACATTCTCAAAAAATTCATTTACTTCTCTCAAAGAATAGGTATTTTTAAAAATAATTCTTGTAAATAGGTATTTTTATATATTCTATACTTTGAAGATAATTCATCTAATGATTCATCATAAAAAATTATATTATCTTTTTCAACTTCATTATCAAAAATAAAATTTATATTTTTATTTAAAATTGCTTCTTCACTATTTTTAAAGATATTTTCAATCTCAAATACATTAACATTTAAAGTATTATAGGAATGTCGTTCTAATTCTTTTTGAGTTGGTAATCTTTTAATATATTTGATAAATAATTCTAAAATAAACATTCTTAATAATAATATGTGATAGCTATTTACTTTATGATTTCCATTTAAGTGACTTGATTTATTTAAAACTAGTATATCAATTTGTTTTGATATATCTTGTGAAGTTGAAAAATATCCATAACCATCAATAACTGATTTTGCACGTTCATAATATCTTCTCTTACCTGTGTTATTAAAATGTAATAAACCTATAGAAGAATTTATTTTTTCACCATAGCTTATACGAATGTCATGATTACCATTCATTGTACTAATAAAAGCGTTACTTCTAACAAAAAATTTATTTACATTTTTCCATAAATAATTCATATTTTCTGAAATTGTCATATCATCTGAAAAATATACAATTTCTCTAGCAGGATTTATAAATTTATTATTAATATAATTTTTATCAGATGTATCGACAACACTGCATGGATATGAAGTAATTTTAAATAATGTTTCATTTTCAGAATAGGAATTAAATATTTCTAATATTTTTTCTTTACAAAATGGATTATTTCCTTTATCAAAATCAGCATGTGAAAATAAAAATTCATCAGTATCTAAACCTATTAAAAAATCACAATTTGATTTTTCTAAAGACATATATTTATTAAACATAATACTTTGTCCGGCATCTTCATAATTTGGTTCATAAACAACTTTTATTCCTAAATTTATGTATTTATCATATATTTTTAATACTAACTCATTTGTACTATTATTGTCAATAATAGTTAAGTTATTATACCCAAATAGGTAACCATGGTATATAATAAAATTTTCAATTAAATCATATTCATTTTTTGTAACACAAAAAATCTTAACCTTAGCCATTTTTAGATATGAATAACAATACTTTAAATAATAAATTTAAAGTATTATTATTCATATCTAAAAGATTATTATTTCTATTATTAGTCTTATGTCAAAATCTATTGTTGGATATTCAGGTTTTGTTGGAGGAAATTTATTATTAAAAAATAGGTTTGATTATTTTTTCAATAGTAAAAATTTTATTGATGCTATTGACTTGAATGTTGATACTATGTATTTTTGCGGTATTCCTGCTGTTAAATGGTATGCAAATAAAAACCCAAAAGAAGATACTGAATTATTTTGTAATATTGAAAATATCTTAAAAACAATGAAAATAAACAAATTTATTTTAATAAGTACTATTGATGTTTATGATAACATTAATGGAAATTTTGACGAAGATTATATGTGTATTACTGATAATCATGCTTATGGGAAAAATAGATATCTGTTTGAAGAATTTGTAAAAAAAACATTTAACAACCATTATATAATTAGGCTGCCTGGATTATTTGGTTATGGGTTAAAAAAAAATATTTTATTTGATTTAATAAATAATAATAATGTTGATAAAATTAGCATTAATACTAGTTTTCAATGGTATAGTCTTAATTGGTTAAATGATGATATTGAAAAAATAATTAATAATAATATTAGGATATGTAATCTTTTTACCGAACCTATTCATACAAAAGATATTATTAAATATTTTAATTATCATGTACACACATTTACTGGTTTGCAAAATATAGAATACAATTTGAAAACAAAATATTCGAAACTTTTTAATTGTGATCTTGATGGGTATATAAGAAAAAAACAAGATGTTGAAACTGAAATAATTAGATTCATTAACTATGAAAATATTAAAAAAGATAATTTATGCGTGTCTAATATATGTACAACTATTATATCACAACTTCAATTTTCTCAAATTTTAAAAGTTTTGGGCTTTAAAAACGTTGAAGTAGCCCCAACAAAATTGGTTTCTTGGGAAAAAATAAATCTATTAGATTTAAGTGTATACAAAAATAATGGATTAAATGTCTGTTCATTTCAGTCAATTACATTTAATCTAAACGATTTAAATATTTTTAATCAGAATAATCCCTTATTATTAAATCACATAAAAAATATAATAGACATAGCAGTTAAAAATAATGTAAAAATTTTGGTTTTTGGCTGTCCTAAAAATAGGAGAATACTTTATGATGATATTGATAACAAAATTATTGCAGTTAATTTTTTTAAAAAATTAGGTAAGTATTGTGAAGACAAAAATATTATTATATGTATTGAACCAAATAGTAAAAAATATGGATGTAATTTTATAAATACAATTGATGAAGCATTAGAACTGATTTCTGAAGTAAATTCTAATAATATAAAATTAATGATTGATTTAGGAAATATAATTATGGAAAACGATGATATAACGAAAGTAATACTTTTAAAAGAAAAAATACACCACATTCATATTAGTCAAGAATATCTTGATAATTTTAGAAATCCACATATTAGTAATAGTATTTTTTCGTATTATATAAATACTTTATTATTTTATGATAAAATTATTACCCTTGAAATGTTGATTAAAGATGAAGATGAACTAGACACAATATTAATATCTTTATTAAACTTTATAAATATATATGGAATAAATAAATCTAACTTAAAGTTTTGAAACTAATAAGCAATGATGACAAAACTAAACATTATTATAATAGGAGCTGGGTGGTATGGATGTTATGCAGCATTATTATTGCAAAAACTACATAATGTAACGATTATTGAGAAAGAAAAAGACATTTTTGAAAAATCTTCTTTTTATAATCAAAATAGACTTCATTTGGGGTACCACTACTGCAGAGACTACAAAACGCGTAATTTATGCAAAAAGGGGTTTGATAAATTTATATTAATATTTAAAAGAGAAGATATTGTTCAACAGATTAATAAAAATTATTATTTGATATCAAATACTTCAACAGTTGATTTTCAAAGTATATTTTCAATATATAAATATGAAAATTATATATTTGATATTATTAAAAATCAAGATTTTGAAAATATTAACGATAATATTTTAAGGGTAAATGAGTGTTCAATTAATTCAAATAAATCTAAAGATTTTTTTACATATAACCTTATATGTAAAAAAATCTTTAATAAAAAAGTAACCAAGATAAATTATGAAAATGATTCAAACGTGATTTTAGATGATAATTCTATAATTAGTTGTGATCTAATTATTGATTGCACATTTAATTCATTAAATCTATCCTCTAAAAAGTATATTTATGAGAAAACTATATCTCTTTTATATAAGAAATATTCTGAAACAAATTTTGACGCTATAACAGTTATAGATGGTAATTTTTTTTCTTTATATCCACATGATATCTCTAATAATATTTATACTTTAACAGATGTTGAGTTTACACCATTAATAAAATCAGAAAAATTAGAACATATAAATAATTTTGTTCTAGAATTAAGTATAATTGATAAAGTTAGATCTCAAATGGAAACTAAAGTAAACTACTACTATAAAAATTTTAAAGATCATTTTCAATATATTGGGTATTTCACTTCAAATAAAACAAAACTGATATCTAATTCGGATTCAAGAGAATGTAATATAGAAAAAATTAATGATAAATTAATAACAATTAACTGTGGAAAAATAACAGGTATTTTTGAAGTTGAAGAGTATTTTAAAGAAATATCACTAATTTGATATACTTAAAAAAGTAATATGAACCGGTATTTTCTTATATCTTTACATATAAGAAATTTTCGATGCAATTATAAACTGTTATACTTTGACATAAACATTTTAATTGTGTTCACAATATGAACCCTATCTTTATCAGTAATCCACCATCCACAAGGAATACAAATAATGCTTTTTTCTAATTCATCCAGTTGAGGTAACTGACTTTTAAACTCATTTACACATGAGTGAGTATCATTCCTGTTATGTACCTGACTTGTCATAATATTATGTTCTTTCATAAAATCAATGAATTCTGGCTTGTTTTTGACTTTAATCGTGAATATCCAATAAGCAGATAAAGAGTCAGGTACTTGCTCTAAAAGAGTGATACCATCTATTCCTCTCAAGCATCTATCATAAAAATCAACATTATCTCTTATCTTTCGCAAGTTTTCATTCATGTATGGAAGATTAGATATTCCAATTGTTGCATTAATATCATTCATATGAGCTTTATATCCCCATTCTGCAACATCATTTTCGAGTCTGAAATCTTTACCAGATGATCGTTGTTCTCTACTGATTCCATACCATCTTAGTAACTTGGCTCTGTCGTATGAAGATTTATCAGGTAAAAAAATCAATCCGCCATCTCCTGTAGTTAGATGTTTAATGGCTTGTGTACTAAAAACACATGTATTTCCATGTGTTCCTATTTTTTTCCCCTTATATTCTGCACCAAATGCATGTGCACAATCCTCAATAACTTTTAATTCAAAACCAAAAGTGGCAAGAGTATATTTTTTAATTGAAAAAAGCTTTTCTAGATCGATAGGAGAACCACCCCAATGCACAAGCATTACAGCCTTTGTTTTTTCTGATATTTTAGATTTCAAATCATCCAAATCCATATTGCATGTTTTCAAATCAACATCAACCCATTTAATTGCTACCCCATTTGCAAGAATAGGCCAATTAGTTGCTGTACATGTCAAAGGAGTTGATAATATTTCATCTCCTGGGTGTAAATCAAGCATTCTAACAGCAATAGTTAAACCAGCTGTAGCTGAATTTAAACTTAAAATATATGGCCAATTAAACCACTCCTGTAAATTCTTCTCATATTCTTCGACTTTAGATGACTGTGTAATCATTCCAGAACGAAGAGTCTCAGAAACTTGTCTAGGAGCTTCATTACTCATAAATACTTTGAATAAAGATAACATTTAATCATATTATTAAATGTTTTTAAATAATAAATGTAATTTACAGATCTAAAGATTATTATTTATTCTTGAAAAGATGAAATCACTTATGGAAATACTAAAGTCTAATGGTATACCTTTTAATGGTGATAAAATCAAAATTGACCCATTTTTTAAGCGGATTAAATTAGATATTGGTTTATCATATAATGCACCGCAAACACAAAATTGGTTGCAAAATGAAAGTGATTTACTAGTATTTGGGTTTGAACCAAACCCATCGTCTGTTGAAAGTATTAAATCTCCTGAAAATCACAAAATACATCCATCACACGGCGAAGTTCTAGAACAAAAGTATATTGGTACATCCGCTTTCATCATTCCAATAGCATTGGGTAATATAAATAGCTCATTAAACTTTTATGTTACACAAGATGATCCAGGAACGTCATCATTGTACGAGCCGAAAACATTTGCAATCAAAGAAATTATTGAAGTACCGGTTTTTCAGTTATCAGATTTTTTTGATTTACTTCCATTCGAAACAATTAACTTCATTGAATATATAAAAATAGACGCACAAGGATCAGACCTACAAATTGTCAAAAGCGGTAAAGATTATATACAAGAAAAAGTTGTTTATATCACCCTTGAAGCGGAGTCAGAAGCATATTTAGGTTCGGATTATAATAATGAAACAAATATATCAGAATATATGAATAGTATTGGATTTAATAAAATATATCATCAAAATACAACTGATCCAACATATGTTAATTTGAGATTTATCGAGGAATCAAAACACATTTATATTAACCAAATTAACTAGATTTAAATTTAATAATTTTTTATTAAATTAAAGATATATTACACTAGCACACAAAGAACAAATGAAGTTATTTTTCAGAATATTATATTTGAGATCCTCTGGGCACTCAACAGTTGAACATATATCAACAATTTTTGAAATTATCTGAAAGAATGAGTTCTAAGATTAAAATATGTAAAACCGATATTCAAAAGAAGATATCTAAAGGATATTCAGTTATTTCTTTTATTCCTGTCATAATAAAGTTTTTCGTTTGATATAATTAGAAAAACAAATATACCCAGTGTCAAACTAACTAAAATTTAGTTAGATGCTAGATGATAAAAACATATTTATCAAGAATAGTAGGTTACGCTGTCCTCAAAGTTTAGATTTTTCTAGATTTAAAAAAAGAGGCTGAAAATAATGGATATAAACTCATTTACAGCAAAAAATCAAGATTTTAGCTCTAATTTAAACAAATTTATAAAGATCAAAGATAATTTTCCAACAGTTCAAGAGTCTTATATAATATCATCTGTATCTATATATAATTTTATACAAGATAATATTGATAGTGTGTTTTCCAGTGAGACAGCTGAGAAATAAGGTCGTCTTTTTTGCTGATAAAATATCTTCAAATGATCTGACAAATATCAATGCAGCTGTTCATATTCAACGTCCAAACAATGAAGATACTCGTTTTAGACGGCGCTGATACACCAGATTCTTATTACCTTAAAATTATGAACAAAGTTCGAAAATAACTATAATAATAGGAAAATTATTTTTCACAAGCTAGCTCTGAAAAATTTTGTTGTTTTGAATTAGAAGATACGAAAATACATCTTAACGAGTAAATTGAACAAACTTTCTTAGGTCTTTTGCACAAGCAGATGTTTTAATAGCATCTGCTAGCTCATTCAGCTATTCAGCCACATTACTGTCGGGATGATGTTAACAGTTGCTCTTAATCGTATGAATTAGTAAGAAGATTTTTTTTTAAAAAAAAGAATATTTCAAAAATTATTTTAATTACATATGAATTATTAATTTTTTTGAAATAAATTTACATTTAAAGATTACCTTCTTATAAGTAAGAAGTATATTACTGCGAGATAAAGCGGTTAAGGGCGTAGTGACAGGATGACAACTAAATCTTTTCGCAAACCCTAAAAAATACCATTTTTTCTAGAATTTACCTAGATCTTCTTTGGAGATTATTTTTCTAGACTCGATTTACTTCTTACCATAGAGCTACACATGTTTTAGAAGCTCCTTTACGGGGCTGGATTCATATAATCTTGTGTGAATCTAGTAGCGGAATAATCTATTACAAAAATTCTGGAACCCTCCTCTAAGCTTCTGGATTGTAGAAGACAACTAAAAATAACTATTTTCACTTCATATATGAAAGTGTTTTAGATGTAAGTTTAATCACTTTTCTACAAATTTTATCGTAATTATTTTTACTAAATAGTAAAAATAATCCTAGTATTTTCTTAATCTTTTTGTTAACTATAATCCATCAAAAGAAAGTTTCATAAAAATGACTTAGCGCATGATCCGGTTGCTTTTTGAAAAGTTTGAGAAACATTATTCCGTCTTGGACTGATTATGGTTAAGTTTTTATTTTTAGTGATTTGTACGAAGAAAGGTTAATATCTCCCAAAGAACTTTGCAATCAAACTCATTATATTTAATAATATCTTTCATAATATCAGAATTGATAGGATCTTCCGAATCTGAATACGTTTTCCATGCCCGTATCATAGCAGTTGCACCATTACAGCATTCGCTCTCGTTTTGAGTAGAAATCATACCATGCTTTCTCATAGCTCCAGCAATCGCTTTCAGACCAAATTTAAAACAATCTTTGATTACTATTGGTTCTTCCTGAAAAAGTTTGCACAGATCAGACCATTTTCTATCTCTCCAAGATACTGATATATGATCAGATCTTTGTGTGTCATTCATTCCTTTCGCTTGTCTTGCCTCAGCAGAATTCCAAAAAGTTTTCTCAGCATGCCAGTAATGTACTTTAGGATTACCTCTTTGTGATACAAACTGAGTGAATTCATTCATAATTCTATATTCTTCTTCATAGGTCGGTTTGGTGCATGTAAAGTTCTTATATCTCCATTTTCCAGAATCAGACCATCCAATACCTATCATAAAAATAATATCAGTCTTTGGTTGTTCAGGTAAACAAGAAAATTCAGAGAAAATATCGCTAAGTGTTTCAAAATCAACATAAAGCTCGTTACACTCTTTCCTCCAATCGCACAGACTGCTTTTAATAACAGATGGTCTAATTTTATCAACATTCTGACGGTTAATATCCAAAATGGCATCTATCGTTTTTGAACGAATACCATTAATATTCATATTTTTTGTGGTACATTCGGAATCTCTCCAACTTGTCACTCCTTTTTGGATAGCAAACTCACGATTTTTTACGCCTACATACCAAATATTAGTAATCTCTCCAATTTTATCAGCTATCTTTTCTTTCTCACAATTCCATTTACCTGAATCAACACACATATTTGGATAAAGTTCAATACGAGTAGGGGGGTCTGCTGACCATGTATGCCCTAATTTTCTAACATCCCTCACCCATTTAATTGCCTCTCTTGTACGACGCTTATAATCTAAATCAACAGAATTATAAGATATCTTTCCTAATCTGTTAAGACACGTCTCATTATGATCTATAACACCTGCTTTATTAAGCTTCCATCTTCTTCCCATAATAAAAGAATGTGGTGCTGTAAAACCTTGAATCAATCCAACAGCCTCTGTGTATACTAAACATTGAGCTTTGTATGCTGGATAACTTCCTGAATTAAGTAGATGTACGCCATCCGCACGTAAAGGCAGAGTTGAGAATTTAATGTCGATAACTACATAATGATATGGCTTGCCAAAAGTCTTTGCAGACATAGCAATTTCTTCAGATGTCAAAGCAGGTTCA
>Ga0214919_10002361_pt1 | contig 29752 bp, 27 predicted proteins | sample LL1503_MetaG_FD_177994 | JGI IMG/M metagenome (GOLD analysis project Ga0214919, IMG submission 177994) | Freshwater microbial communities from Lake Lanier, Atlanta, Georgia, United States - LL-1503 | ecosystem: Environmental > Aquatic > Freshwater > Lake | place: USA: Georgia | collected... | reverse complement strand
GAGTTGGAGCAACTGTTAGCACTACGCGGCTGGGCGGTGTAAGTCTAAGCTCGTGGTTATCAAAGCCACGAATTGACTGTTGTCGAGGTCGGGTGGCGCTCACATCTAGGTATAGGTCGGGTTTGCAGCGATAGGAGTCGTAGGTGCCTCCGATTCTGAAGGCAAGTTGCGGTCAATGTGCAGATCTGGCCGTAGGCCTATGATCGGGTGCATGCAGTCAGTTGGCCGGCGCGCACTACGGCTCTACAACTTGCACGTACGGCTTGCTGTTGGTCACAGCAAGACCAAATAAATACTGTTAGCCCCACGAGCGCCACCGAGTGCTAGGGTGATTTGGCCGCAGCTGGGTCCTCAAATTGCGCAATTACCCGTGCGCAGTGGAACGCAAAGCAAAAAATACTCCTATTCTCAAGTCTTTGGTTTTGAGGCCAGTCGTTCCAATGCTGAAAAATCAAGCAACCGCGCTGCTTGTTGCACTTGCTGCGCGTAGTCTGAGAGTTCGGGCTGGCTTGCCCGCAACGCAGCGCACCAGTCTTCTATTGCACTCACCTCGCCCAATCGGACCAAGGCCAGCAAATCATTGGCCCAAGTGGGGCTGGCCTATCAAGCCAGGGCCAAGCCGAAGGCGGCCGTGACACCGGCAATTGCGCAGTTGGCCAAAGACTTGACCGTAAATAGCAATACACCTGAAGACAAGGTGCGCGCGCTGCACCAGTGGGTGGCGCAAAATATTCGCTATTTAGGCATCTATGTGGGGGCCGGAGGGTTCGTTCCGCACGATGCGCAAACTATTTTAGACAACCGCTATGGTGATTGCAAAGACCATGTGACCTTGCTCGAAGCCTTGCTGACTACGGTGGGCATTGAGAGCAGCACAGCGCTCATCAACTCCAGCGCAGCGCGCTTGCTGCCCAAACTGCCATCACCCGAAATTTTTGACCACGTGATCACCTACATACCGTCACTTGATTTGTATTTAGACTCAACCAGCCCCTTTGCACCCATGGGGCGCTTGCCCAACGGAGTTCTTGACAAACCCGTGGTGCTGGCCGCTACGGGCCAAGTCAGCCGCACACCGCCATTTGACATTGCGCGCGAACATACAGAGGCCAGAGTCAAAATGACACTCACACCCGACGGCAGCATTCAAGGCCGCAGCGAGGCGCAGATGTTTGGGGCCTTTGAGGTGGCATCTAGATCATCCCAATTCAATTACCACAACAAAAATCAGGCCGCTGTGGTCAATAGTTTGCTCTCACGATTTCAAGAAACTGGCACTGGAGAAATTCAAAAGACCGAGCCCACCAATTTTGAAAAACCTTGGAAGGTCGTGAGTCACTTTGAGCTAGACCCCGTGGTCAATGTGCCAGGGCCCAGCGCCATGACCATTCCGGTGGGTTTAGCGCCAGGGCGGATCAAATCCATGGAGGGCTATGTGGGCCCGGTTGAGCGCCGATTTCCAAGGTCCTGCAGCTCCTCCAAGCACGAGGAGTGGATTGAGCTTTCGTTCCCCAAGGACATGAAGATTGTAAGAATTCCAAAGGGCGTTAATTTTGCCAATGGTCCGGTGCAATATTCATCGACCTATGAGCTTGTGGGCAACGTGATCATGGTGAATCGGGTGTACGAGGGCAGCAGAAAAAGCTCAGTGTGCGATGGCAGTGAAGACCTTATTTTCAAAGCTTTCACGCAGGTGCTGCGCCGTGATATAAGGCAACAGATATTTTTCGAGTGATGAGCAATGCACAACAAGCGGCGTCACAAACATCTTGACCAGCTCAGCCCCCTTGAGTTCGAGAGACGTCAAACTGCGTTATGAGAGTGTCTACGAAATTGGGGGAATGCCAGATCTTCGTCGGCTACGGTGCGGCATCCAACGACCTCGTGGAAAAGGCAGGGAGTGCGGGCGAAGGTCTGTACATCTCCTCGTTCCGGTTGCTCGCCCCGGGCAGCCTCTCCGAGAATGATCCGGTGCGTCCGGTCACTCTGCGCCTCTTCAGCGACTACCTCAAGCGATACGGTGAACCGCCTCCCAACTTCGCGCAGCATAGCTATGATGCTGTACTAATCCTCGAAGCGGCGCTCAAGCAAATCAAGGGCAAAGTCACGCGCGACAACCTCCGCGACGCAATCGAGAAGGTTGATGTGATCGGCTCGAACGGCCATTTTCGTTTCTCGACTTCAGACCACGGCGGACTCGACGCGAGCTCTCAGCCGCTGGTGATGCTGCGCTGGGTCAAGGGAAAGTGGCAGTTTGCCGACTGAGTCGATCGCACTGACAGGACCGGCATCCGTGCTCCAGCAGGCTTTCTGTTGTCAAGTTATTTGAAATTTATAAGTTGAAAGCTGAGTGACGGCATCCCTGATGCACAGGTAGATACTCGAAACATTGTTTACAGTTTGTACCGGTCACATCGTTACCACCCTATGGTGTAAAAAACCCATCTAAATAGGCGGGTAGCTCCTTCGATTGTTCCTAGGTATTTCCCCGACTACCGCAAAAGCTATATATGAATATTATTGTCGACATTCATAATGCTGGAGAAAATATGAGGATAACTGAAGGAATTGCCAATCGAGTTGCTCGCACTCGTTTAGATGACCTTCCGCAGACCGTTATCGACTATTCGTCGACGCTGGCTATGAGTGCTCTTGGTGCAATGGTCTCAGGGCACAGGTGCACTGGCGGTAAGGAAACCATAGAGTACGTCCGAAGGCATGGTGGAGCTCCACAGGCTAGCGTTTTGGGGGCGGGGTTCCAGACATCAATGGAACTGGCTGGCTTAGCCAACGGAACATTCGCTCATGCGACTGAGTATGAGGACGACAGCTTCCCAGAAGCAGTTTCAAGCTACACGCTGTTTCCTCCGATCTTCGCGATGGCGGAACACCTGCATTCGAATGGGGCGCAGCTTATTGAAGCCTTTGTTGTGGGTTACGAAACGCAAGCGCGTATTGGCCTCGCCTGTCGAGAGGCCAGACGTATCGGATATATGGTGCTGAGTCTTGCTGGTTCGATCGGTGTTGCGGCATCTGCTGCTAAGCTAATTGGCTTGAATGAGACGCAAACCACCATGGCTTTGAGTATTGCAGCTTCGCAAGGTGGCGGTATTGGCTACCAGACCGGCACTACGGCCCATATTGTCGAAATGGGATTTTCTGCACGCAATGGCATTACCGCTGCGCTTATGGCTGCTGGCGGCATGACTGGTCAGCCCGACGTGCTAGAGGCAGAGCGGGGGCTGATGAACATGATCACATTAGGGAAGGTCGAATCGCCGGAGAAAATTTTGACCGATTGGGGTCTCCCATATCGATTGATGGAAGTTGGTATCAAGTCGTATCCGTGCTGCTATCACCTTCAGCGCATCATTGAGACAACCATTGCATTAAAGCAGTTGATGGGTCTTAAGCCAGAACAGATTGAAAGAATTGATGTGGAAGTAAATGCATTCTTCCCGACTGTAGTGCAGCACCCAGAGCCGCGCAACGAAATTGAGGCGCAATTTAGTTTGCCGCACGCTGTCTCACTCGCAATTCTAGAAGATCAAATTTTACCTAGTGGCTTTTCAAGAAGCAAAATCGACGACGAACGTTTTCGACAATTCCGTCCGAAAGTAAAGATGGTTGTTCGCGAAGACTGGGGTTGGACCCCAACAGGTTGGACTCCACGTATCAGTTACACGCTGACTAATGGTGAGGTTATTGTCCGTGAGCCAACGACTGCAAAAGGGCAGCCACCAGCAATACTGGATTTCGACGCCTGCATTCCGAAGTATCGCAGTTGTGTTGGTGATCTGCTATCAGGTGGACAGATTTCTCGCTCCATCGAAATGTTGCGCAATCTTAGCCAATTAGGAGACGTCAGCGAACTGGTTGCAGAACTATCCGGCGTTAATTCCCATTAACCCAACCAGAAGTGACTCAAGTGAAATCTTTTGCTGACCTCTCCCAATTAGAAGTGGAGCGCATCCTTGCCATCGTTGACAATCTAAATGATGTCGAGGTGCGCATAGAAACAGGGGACATGAAACTGCATGTTCGTAAATTTGGTGTCGCTTCTTCAGCCTTATATTCACATTCGCCTGCTGCCGTTGCGGCTTCGGCAGATTCTGTCTCACTCACGACTCGTAAGTCTTTGCCGGCTGATGAGGTGAAGACTGCAACCCTCTCGCCTGTTCCAGTGGCCTTCAAGGAAGGGTTGATTGAAGTTCGTGCACCAATGCTGGGTCGCTTCTTCCGAGCTTCCTCGCCTAGCGAGCCGCCGTATGTCGAGATTGGTCTCAAGGTTGGTCCTGAAGACACTGTATGCATGCTTGAGGTGATGAAGTTGTTCAGCACTGTCAAAGCTGGCGTTAGCGGCACGATCATCGAGGTTCTTGTGGAAAACGGGGTTATGGTTGAACACGATACTTTGCTATTTCTTGTGAGGCCAGAATGAGCCGACGGATTGGCATCATTGACACCACACTTCGTGACGCGCAGCAGTGCCTGTGGACCACCAGAATGACGGCTGCGATGATGGAGCCGATTGCCGATGTTATGGATAATGCTGGGTTCGATATGATTGACTTCATGGCGCCTGTGCAGTTTGACGTCTGCGTGCGCTACCTTCGAGAGGACCCGTTTGAGAAGGCTCGGCATTTTCGGGAGAAATTCAAGAAGACCCCCTTCCGTGGATATTGCCGAAGCAAGAGCTTAGTAGGCTTTAGTCTTGCGCCAGACGACATGGTCGAGTTGTGGATTGAACGATTAGCCGCTAGCGGCTTTCGAGCAGTCGGCACACTCGATTCCCTGCTCGACGTGGATAACATGGCAGTTAGCATCAAGCACGCCAAAAAGGTGGGAATCGATTCAATCGGCGTACTAGTATTCTGCGAAAGCCCTCTCCACACTGATGAGCTGTATGCGCGTACTGCTCACGAACTTGTTAAGCGATGCGGCGTTGACGGTATCATGCTTAAGGACTCCGGCGCCTTGCTTACTCCCGATCGAATCCGCACGATTATTCCTGCTATTAAGGCGGTGATTGATAAGGTCCCGTTAGAGCTGCACAGTCACTGCAACACTGGTCTTGCGCCGTTGGCCTATCTGGAAGCAGTACGGCTTGGAGTTGACCAGCTTCACACCTCGATTGCGCCACTGGCAAGTGGTGCTGCACAACCTTCGACACAAAGCACCTTGCGCAATTTGGCGCTTAGCGGCAGCCACACCGACCTTCGGATGGAGTGCATTGATGAGGTGAGCACTTATCTCGAAAAACTGGCTGAGCGCGAGGGATTTCCCCGTGGCGTGCCCATGGAATACGATCTGTTTCACTATAAGCATCAAATGCCTGGCGGGATGCTTACAAATTGGAAATTCCAGTTACGTCAGTCTGGCCTAGAAGACCGGTTCGACGAGATACTTCAGGAGATAGCACGTGTGCGTGAGGAACTTGCCTGGCCTATTATGGTAACGCCCTTTTCTCAGATTATTGCAGTACAAGCGATGCTGAATGTTGTAAGTGGTGAACGATATCGAACTGTGCCCGATGAGGTGAAGATGTACGCTCTCGGGCACTTTGGCAGGCTACTGGGGCCGGTGGATGCGAACGTGCTAGAGCGAATCGTAGTCAATGGCTCGGCCAAGATACCACTTAAGATGCAACCCAGAGATCAGGCGCTGCCTGGACTCCGCAAGACTTACCCGAACATGGGCGATGACGAGCGCTTATTGCGCTACATGTTTCCGGCAGATGACGTTGATCAGACAATGTTAGCCAAACCCCTCAAACTCACTACGCCTGCAAATGGCCCACTGGTACGACTGATCGAGCAGTTAGCAGCACGCCCCGGTCTAGCTCACTTTGAGCTTGAACGAAAGGGAGTCCGAATTGCATTTTCTCGCAATGCGCCGCCTCGTTCCGAAGCCAATCTAACTCAAGGGTAATGGTATGAAAAAAAAAGGAACTGTCATCGTCATGTATGACGCACCAGCACAAGCCGATACATGGATGCATGGTCCTCATTACGATGAGGTTAAAACCACACCGGGTGTCACGGAAGTGCGGAGGTATGAGGTGCTGGATGGACCGAAAGGCTTTCTGAAGTACATAGCACTAATTGAAAGCAATGACCTTGATGCTACGGTTGCTTGGCGCAGTAGTGCCGAGGGTATCCGCTCTCAGACAGAAGCCAATGAACGTGGCGTTAACAATCGATATCCTATGGTTTGTAAACGCATCTATTAAATCAGAAGAATAAATTAAATTACGACAGGAGAATTTTCTTATGATGTTACCCCCAATCATTGATATGCGCCTGCGCCCGCCTGTGGAGGCCTGGACTCGGGGTTCCGTGTTCCGAACTGCCATGCACTACCCGCGCCATTTCTTTACCTTCAAAGGAGCCCGCTCGGCCTGGCTCGAATCTGTGGACATCTTGTTCGAAGAAATGGACTCAGCTGGAATAAAGTATGGGGTGGCTATGGGTCGTGCGTCCAGTGGAGCGGGCAACTTGGGTGGCGTTGCGAACAAGGACATCGTAGACTTGCTTGTGCGCTATCCGAATCGTTTTCTCGGATTCTTGGGAGTGGATCTCGATGCCATCACCGAAAGCCTTGCAGAGGTTCGAGAACTTGCGCATTCGCGAGGTGTAAAGGGTATCTCAATCGAGCCGGGTTCTGGCAAAGTGCCACGCTGGTCGGACGATCCGTCGCTGGATCCGGTGTACGAGCTGGCAATGGAGTTGGGGCTTCCTGTCTCCATATCGTTGTCAGGCCTTTTGTCGGCATTGGCTGGGCATGACATCACGTGGTCGCGCCCTGTATCTATTCAGCGCGTCGCGCAGCGATACCCGAAGCTGAAGATAGTTGTATCGCACGCTGCTTGGCCTTATGCAGACGAAATGGTTGTGGTTGCGTTGGCTTGCCCTAACATTTATGTGTCGCCAGATCTTTATGCGAGCACCGCGGGTATGATTTGCGCCGACAGTTACGTGAAGGGTGCCAATCTATTCTTGGAAGACCGGATGTTGTTCGGAACAGCCTATCCCGTCAAAGATATTCAGGAATCACTGCGCGACTTTCTCGGTATGGGCTGGCGGCAAGAAATCATTCACAAAATACTTTGGAAGAATGCAGCCAAACTCCTTAACGTGGAGTGAGCGGTAAGCGGATATATGAGCAGAAAGACGGCGATCGTCGCAGGTGCACTTGGCATCGTCGGAAGAGCGATTGTTGAACGCTTGCGCGCTACGGGCGAGTGGGACATTGTGGCTCTTTCAAGGCGTGATGCTGAACCTGAAGAGGGTGTTCAGCATGTGTCTATCGACCTGCTAGATCTGACGGACTGTAAGGCGAAGTTGAGTATGTTTGCGGAAGTGACGCATGTTTTTTTCTGCGCATACGCTGTGAAGGCGACTTTATCTGAGGAAGTTGGTCCTAATCTAGCGATGCTCGTTAACCTTGTGAGTACCCTTGAGCAAGTTGCGCCGAGACTTACCCATGTTCAGCTGATGCAAGGTAGCAAGTGGTACGGCAACCATCTTGGCGCCTATCGAACGCCAGCTCGCGAGAACGATGCGCGACACATGCCGCCAAACTTCTACTATGACCAGCAAGACTGGCTAGATGATCGACAGCGCGGTAAGCGTTGGTCATGGTCGGCTTTGCGGCCTCATTGCATTTGTGGGTACTCTGTAGGTAGCACCATGAACCATCTGATGGCCATCACTCTCTACGCTAGCATCTCGCGTGAAATCGGCTTGCCCTTGCGTTTTCCAGGCTCGCCAATGGCATTCGCTGCGATGTATCAATTCACCGACAGTCGCCTTTTAGCAAGGGCCATGATCTGGGCGGCAACAACTTCTGCCTGTGAGAACCGCGCATTTAATATGACCAATGGTGAACCGGACAGATGGATGAATATTTGGCCCGAGTTGGCACGGACCTTTGGAATGGAGGCGGATGGTGTGCAGCAGATCAGCCTTGCTCGCATGATGGCCGACAAAGGCCCCCTGTGGGGCCGCATATGCAAGCAATATGGTCTGCTCCCGCATACATTGGATCAGCTTGTAAATTGGAGTTTTGCTGACTGGGCTTATTCCAGTTCATTTGACCAAGTTTCTAGTCTTGCCGACGCACGACGGGCGGGGTGGACCGAAGTGCTAGATGCGCGCACGATGTTTCAGGAACTGGTTACACAGTTGGTGCATCAGAGGGTGATCCCGCCGGCGGCCGCTGCAATGGGATTCGTCAAATGAAATCCTTAAAAATTTCCGATTCAGTTCCTTCTAAGATCAAAAGCACCTCGATTATCAAACTAGACGATCACACTGTTCCGTTCTACAAGATCATTAAGTCAGATTTAACTCGGTCGCTGAGGGGCGATGCTTTGCGCACCGGTGTTGCCTTGCCCACAGAGAAGGAATTAGCGCTACGCTACGGTGTAAGTGTGGGTACCGTGCGACGAGCGCTGATGGAGTTGGTAGCGGAAAAAATTTTGGTACGACAGCAAGGAAGAGGTACTTTTCTTGCGCCTTTTGATATAAGTCGGATGTTGAATTCCTTCTGGCATATTGTGCGGCGCAAGGATGGACATCCCGAGGTGCCACAAGTATGTACATTGCACTTCAAACTAACAACAGCCGATGATGAAGTTGCAGCCAGATTGGATATTCCAGCTGGATCTGAGGTCTATTCAATCCGCAACCTTATGCTGATGGCTGGAAGGCCTGTACTGGTTGATAACTTACAGATACCATGCCATCTTTTTCCTGGACTCACAGAGGCGCAGTTCTGGGCTCGCGAAGCTACTATCTACGATCTGTACCGAGACCGATTTGGCGTCAATGTTGTAAAGACAGTTGACCGATTGCATGCCGTCGCGGCAGATCATGAAGTGGCAAAGTTGTTGAACAGACAGGCTGGCTCACCTCTGCTAGAGATCGTGCGAGTCGCGCACACCTTCGAGGACAAACCGGTGGAGTACCGGCGTTCACTACTTGCGTCGGAAGAATACGAATTTGTTGACTTGACCGGTGGTGATGCCAACGGTTGATCGTATCGGCGAACCTGATCAATCTTCATTAAAAAATTCAAAATTTATGACCATACGAAAACTTTTAATAGCAAATCGCGGTGAAATTGCCGTTAGGATCATTCGTGCCTGCCGTGAACTCGGTATCGAGACTGTCCAAGCATATTCGACTGCTGACCGTGATTCTTTGCCTGTTCGGATGGCTGACAGCTCGGTTTGCATCGGGGGTCCATCACCTGCTGAGAGCTATTTGAATGGGAATGCACTGGTATCAGCTGCGCTGATGGCCAATGCGGACGCAGTTCATCCCGGCTACGGTTTTCTGTCAGAGAATGCTAAATTTGCCGAAGATTGCGAGAAAGCCCTGCTTACCTACGTCGGTCCAAGTCCTAACTCGATTCGACTTATGGGCGATAAGGCGGCAGCGCGTAAATTGGCTATGGAGGCGGGCGTGCCGGTCGCTCAGGGATCGCAGGATCCGGTACAGTCGATAGAGGAAGCTGCGCAGATCGCTATAAGCATCGGATACCCCGTATTGGTTAAAGCCTCTGCCGGTGGCGGTGGTCGTGGCATGCGCGTAATGCAGGATGAAGGTCAACTGAGGGAGGGGTTAGAGCGAGCATCCTCTGAGGCGGTTGCGGCATTTGGAAGTGGGGCAGTTTATATCGAGCGCTATATTTCACCCGTTCGCCACGTCGAGGTCCAAGTAATTGGTGATGGCTACGATGTGATTCACCTCGGTGAGCGTGACTGCACAATCCAGCGGCGTCACCAGAAGTTATTGGAGGAAAGCCCCTCGCCTATCGTCTCAAAGGACCTGCGTGATCGCATGACCAGTGCTGCCTGCCAGTTGGCACGTGCCGTCAACTATCGGAGCGCTGGCACAGTTGAATTCATAGTAGATGCGACGCGAGAAGAGTTCTTTTTTATCGAGATGAATACGCGTATCCAAGTGGAGCATCCCGTTACCGAAGCCGTCACTGGCATCGACCTTGTCAAGCTACAACTGCGGATCGCATCGGGTGAGCGGCTGCCGATAAAGCAATCCGATGTTCAATTCAGGGGTCATTCAATCGAGTGCAGGATTAATGCAGAGGATCCGGAAAAAGGCTTCATGCCCCGTCCCGGCAAGCTAAACGAATTCACTGCACCAGGCGGCCCTGGTGTTCGAATGGATACGCACGCGTATGCCGGCTATGAGCTGCCCGCTTATTACGACTCGCTAATCGCAAAGCTTGTTGTATGGGACGAAACGAGGGAGGCTGCTGTAGCCAGAATGCAGAGGGCCCTTCACGAAATGCATATTTCCGGGGTAAAGACAACCAAGGAATTTCATCTGAGATTGTTGGCTGATAAGGACTTCAGTGCTGCTCGAATCGATACACAGTTTGTAAAAGAAAAAATGTACGCGCAACATCCGATGCGCCACATGCTTTGAGAATAGGGAAAACGGAAATGGCTTTTGATCAAATGCTTAATGAATTGAGTAGCTTTAAGGAGAAAGCGCTCGGAATGGGTGGGCCGGACAAACTCGCAAAGAGAAAGGCAGACAACCACCTCAACGCACGTGAGCGCTTGGTAGCACTTCTTGATGAGGGCAGCTTTGTAGAGAGTGGATTATTCTCCACCTCCCACCGTGCAGAAGTAAGGGAACGCTCGCCAGCTGACGGCAAGATAACAGGCTTTGGTAAGGTCGATGGCCGGAGAGTTGCTGTGATTTCGAACGACTTCACTGTTCTTGGTGCTTCGAGCTCAATGGTCAACGGGAAAAAAATTCGCCATATAAAGGACGTTGCTGCGAAGGCTGGGATGCCGCTGATTCTCTTGGGTGAATCTACTGGAGCCAGAATGCCAGACCGAATGGGGGCCGAAGGCCGCGCAATGCTAGGACAGGATCCTTACGAATATCGCCGTCTGCGAGAATCTCCATGGGTTAGCGCCTTGCTCGGGGCCTGTTATGGCTCGTCCACCTGGTATGCCGCGCTGTCGGATTTTGTCGTAATGCGCAAGGGCGCAACCATGGCTGTGGCAAGCGGGAGAGTAACCTCAGTGGCTATTCGCCAATCTATAGATTCTGAAGAGTTGGGTGGTTGGAAGATGCACGCCGAGGTTTCGGGCTTAGTGGATGCCGTAGTTGATTCTGACGAAGAGGCAATTGCATTGACAAAGAAGTGGCTGAGCTATATGCCAAGCCATCATAATGAGAGCCCGCCGGTCCATGCAGTGCCAGCAGGCTCTGAGGGGCGCGGTGACCACATTCTGGAACTGATGCCAGAGGACAAGGCCAAGGTCTACGATGTGCGTAAGATAGTTGAGACCATTGTCGACTTGGATAGCATGATGGAACTCAAGCCTCGCTTCGGACGTTCGATGTGTACTGCATTTGCACGGATCGACGGTCGATCCGTCGGCGTAATCGCCAATAACCCGTTGTTCAAGGGTGGCGCCATCGATGTTGATGCCTGCAACAAGGTGTTGGGCTTTTTAGTTCTTTGCGACTCGTTCAACATTCCATTGGTGTTCATGGTAGACCAACCTGGTTTCCTGATTGGAGTGGACGGCGAGCGAAAAGCTGCCCCAGGGCGGATCATGAACTGGATGAGCGCCCTATCATTGGTGACAGTTCCAAAGATCTGTCTGATCATGCGAAAGAGTTATGGGCAAGCCTATCTCAACATGGGAGGTGGGCGCAATTCAGATGAGGTAGTCTGCTGGCCAACTGCAGATCTTGGTTTTATGGCGCCACAGGTCGGAGTAAACATACTCTTTGGCGTGAAGGAGGATGAGGATCCCGAGCGCTTTCGTAAGTTGGTCGATGAACTATCGAAGGACACGTCCGCATGGCGTCTTGCATCGCTTTACGAAACTCAAGATGTGATAGATCCGCGCGAGACGCGCGGGTGTTTGTCCCGACTGCTTGAAATACATCGCACTCGACTAGGTAGTGGGGTCGGCAAGCACCTGCTGGCCAACTGGCCAACAACTTTCTAAGCTGGGCATCCGGTCATAGCTCTCTGGTGAGCGACAAATTTATAACGAAAGAAAAAAATGGCGAAGACAAATATTCATTCTGAAATCAACGGCTCAGTCTGGAAGATTATGATTAAGGTGGGAGAGACGGTTAAGGAGGACGACACGCTGGCCATTGTAGAGTCAATGAAGATGGAAATCCCAGTGCTCTCAACCTGCGATGGGTTAGTGGGGGAAATCTTTGTCGTCGAGGGTCAGCCTATCGCAGAAGGGGAACCAATCATGTCGATTGACCATTGACAGGCAGGTGTTGGTTTGATGAAAAAAAATGCAATTGAGTACCTGCGTCAGGCGCGTGCTGAAGGTCTGACTGTACTAGACGAGCCTACAGGAAAGAGGATTCTTGCGGATGCAGGCATTAGCGTGCCGCGCTCCGTGATCGTGGATTCGCAGGGTGACCTGCGTGCCGCAGCTGACGCGTTAAAAGCACCCTATGTGCTAAAGGTAGTAGCTTCAGGTGTTGTACATAAAAGTGATGTGGGTGGGGTGCGACTTAACTTGGCAGATGCGGATGCGCTGGCTACTGCGGGGCACGAGGTGAGCGCCTTGATGCGTACGCAAGGCATTGAGCCACAGAGCTGGCTAGTTGAAGAGTTGGCGCCGCCCGGCGTAGAAATCGTGATTGGTGGAGCCATGGATCCTGAATTTGGACCCATGGTGATGGTTGGGCTTGGCGGCATTTTCGTTGAGGTGATGAGGGATGTATCGTTTCGAATCTGCCCCATTTGCGAGCTTGACGCACTCGAAATGATCGAAGAACTGAAGGGAGCGCCCATTCTGCGAGGGGCACGGGGCAGCCAGACGGTGTCCATAGAAGCTATTGCGCAGGTTTTGTTGTGCATAGGTGGCGAAGGGGGCGTGCTGATGGCTTGTGAGCAAGAGTTGGCTGAAGTAGATATCAACCCATTGATCGTTTCCAAAGAGGGTGCGGTCGCGGTCGATGCCCGTTTCATCCTTCGCTAACCTTTTTAAGCCCATGTCTGTACTTGAACAAATTAAACCTCTTTTTCAGCCAGCTAGCATTGCAGTAGTCGGTGCCTCCGCTAGTGTTATGAGTGGAGGGAATCGCTTCATCCATCATCTTAAAAAGTATGGCTACCTCGGGCGGATATTGCCGATCCACCCGAAAGCCTCGGAAATTGAGGGTCTACCTGCCTACCGTTCGCTTGTCGATGTGCCAGGCCAGGTAGATTACGCTTATGTTGCAGTAGCCGCGCGTAATGCGCCCGAGGTGTTACGAAGTGGCAGAGGCAAGGTGCTTTTTGCGCAGGTCATGTCTAGCGGATTTAGTGAGACTGGCGAAGGGGCAGAATTGGAAGTTGAATTGGTCTCTGCTGCTCGTGAAGCAGGTACGCGTCTTATCGGACCTAACTGTCTCGGCGTATATTCGCCTGCAGGGCGTGTTACCTTTACCGATAAGACTACGCCTGAGGCTGGACCAGTTGGGGTCATTTGCCAAAGTGGCGGCCTTGGTATTGACATCATTAGACGAGGTCAGAGCAAGGGGCTACGTTTTAGTGGGTTGGTTACGATCGGCAATGCTGCAGACTTAGGTGCTGCTGAACTCTTGGAATATTTTTTCGAGGACAATAACACTGAGGTGATTGGTCTTTATCTCGAAAGCACGCGCGAGGGTCGGCAGTTGTTCAATTTGCTTCGTTCCACCAAAGCTCGAAAGCCGGTTGTGTTGCTAAAGGGGGGGCAGACCATGCAGGGCCAACGTGCTGCAGCTTCTCACACTGGAGCGCTGGCCGGAACGGAACGCTCATGGGCATCACTAAGTCGTCAGACCGGAACTCCGATGGTCGAAACGTTGGAAGAGTTCCTTGATACGCTACTTACCTTCCAGTGCCTCACGCCTCGTATGAATCCGTCTACCCGTGCAGTATTGTTCGGCAATGGTGGAGGCACCAGCGTACTGGGCGCCGATGCACTTTCACGTGCGGGATTCGTGGTTCCAGCATTTCGAGGCTCCACGCTTGCAACCCTTGAGGGGTTGAAAATGCCAGCTGGTTCATCGGTCGCTAACCCAATCGACGTGCCGGCGGGCGCCCTTCAACAGGATGAAGGGCGGATTGCGGAAAAAATTATCCAAGCTGTGGCGGCGGGTGGTGAGGCGGATGTGCTCGTGATTCACGTTAATATGACAGTTATCATGAGCTTTCGTCACGTCGACATGTTGGGCAATATCATTCGTGCTGCGCTCAAGGTGCGCGAAGGTAACCAGAGCGGCATGCACATCGCTTTGGTACTTCGGTCTGATGGCGAACCCGAGACCGAGGATCTAAAACGAGAATATCGGCGCACCGCTGTCAAAAGCGGCGTGGCGGTATTTGACGAGCTGTCCCAAGCGGCCAAGGCGTTGAGTTGTATGCGGCTTGTGGAAGCCCATAGATGTCGCTGAGCTGGCTATAGGTGTTATTTGGTGTGTTGCGCGTTTGGTGGGAGTTTGAGTATCTCGGTTGAGTGGAAAAGCTCAATTGAGATGAGAGATTGATTAATCGGCAGGGCGATCAAAACTTAAGTTCTCCAAAAGTTGATTGGACATTCGTTTCTCATAAGTTGTGCGACCAAAGTGATGTAAAATTTTTACTTAATGTCGACATTTTATAAATCGTCAAAATAGAGATGTAAAAATGAAAAAACTCACAGGTGGACAGGCCGTTGTCGAATCCTTGAAAGCTGAGGGCGTGTCACACGTTTTTGGATTAATTGGATCGGCAGGAATGGAAATCTTTGATGCGCTATACGAGGCACCATCCATTAAATTCATTGGAGTACGTGACGAGCGTACGGGGGTGCATATGGCTGATGGGTATGCAAGGGCGACCGGCAAAGCTGGTGTCTTTTTGGCTGGACAAAATGGCCCCGGAGCAACAAACCTCGTAACAGGACTGGCGCAGGCCTACGCAGCTTTCTCGCCCGTTGTGGCGCTCGCAGGTTCTTTGTCTTCAGAGCATGTTTATCGTGATGCTTTTCAGGAAGTGGATCAACAATCGCTATTTAAACCAATTACAAAAAAAACATGGACTCTAACTAAATCAAATCGAATTCCTGAAATGATGCGGGAGGCATTCCGGACGGCGTTGAATCCAAGGCGTGGCCCGGTCGTTCTGAATTTGCCCCGAGATATGTTGGCGGAAATAGTCGATTTTTCTGAGATTCAAGCGCCCGATGGGCGGCAGTTTGCTGGTGAATTTACAGCGCCAAAAAACATATTAGAAAATGCTGTCGAATTACTTAAACAAGCAAAGGCGCCGCTTATTTTGGCTGGTGGTGGAGTTAAAAACAGTCGCTGCTTTGAGGAAGTTCTGGCATTGGCAGAAAAGTTACAGGCACCTATCGTCATGTCGCCTGGACACGGGGACGCAATACCTTACACGCATCGGTTGTATGGCGGTCAGGTGGGGCCACGAGGAAACGAAGTGGCTTCTGATTTGGCTCGGAGAGCGGACGTAATCTTGGCTTTAGGAACGCGCATCGGATTCAATACAACCTTCTACACGTATGACAATATAAATCGCGATGCAAAAATCATTCAAGTAGAGGAAGATGCAGGTGCTATTGGCCGGTTCTTTCCGGTGAAATTAGGTCTCTTGGGATCGACGCCTGAAGTGACAAAAGATCTTACTCGAATGTTGGAAGATCATATAGCGTGCATTGAAGTAAAAAACTGGACAAATATATTCATTCAATCGCGATTGGATATGCTCGCGAAGAAGGAGCAAGATGCGGGAGCAGCTGTAGACCCTCTACAGCCAAGTTATTTATTCAAAATTCTTCGTCAAGTATTGCCAGACGACACTATGTACACGATGGATGCTGGTACCTTATGTCTTCAAGCAACGGACAACATGCGTTACTGCCAGCCTCCGTCCCTGTTCACTCCATTAGATTTTGGGTTGGTGGGCTTCTCTTACGCCTGTGGACTTGGAGTGAAGCTGGCAATGCCTGATAGGACGGTCGTAAGTCTGATGGGGGATGGGGGGTTTGGTATGGCTAACAGCGAGATAGGAACAGCTGTTGAAAACAAAATCAATACAGTGTGTATCGTTATGAATAATGGTTGCTGGGGAGCAGAAAAATCCTACCAGCGTGACTTTTTTGGTGAGCGTTACTTAGGGGCCGATATTCCAAGCCCACCTTATGATAAGTTAGCAGAGCTATGGGGGGCGGCTGGTTTTCGTGTCGATTCTGCAGCAAATCTCGCGACGACAATTCAGGCGGCAATTGACTGCGGAAGGCCCGCTATTGTCGATGTCCGAGTTGATCCTAACGCTTTATTTAGTTTTCGAAAAGACTCTTTTAAGCATCGAGTTGGACCTGCTGCGTGATCAGCATGGATCAATTTGATTTCATAATTGTTGGGGCGGGTTCGGCTGGCTGCGCGATAGCTAATCGTCTTACCAGTTGTGGTCGGTATAAGGTACTTTTACTCGAGGCAGGCGGAGAGGATAGCAATATTTGGCTTCATATTCCTTTAGGTGTTGGCAAGCTTCTTACCAATGACAAGTACGCTTGGCGTTTTGAAACGGAGCCACAAGTTAATTTAATGGGCCAACGTATCTACTGGCCTCGAGGTAAAGTTTTAGGTGGATCGAGCTCCTTAAATGGGATGGCTTATGTCTGGGGAGACCCGACTGAGTATGACAGTTGGGAGCGGCGTGGAATTAAAGGTTGGAACTTTAGTGATCTCGCACCGTATTTTAAGAAGCTTGAGTCGAATGTCCATGCTACAAATGAATTTCGCGGAAAAGAGGGTCCGGTCAGAATCACAGATCGAAGCATGGGCCATAAAGACAGAATTTCTGATGCCTATGTAGCTGCTTGTCGTGAGGAGGGGATTCCTGAAACAGCGGACTATAACGCGATCAATTACGAGGGAGTTCGTTACCTTGAGCAAACCGCGTGGCAGGGGCGCAGGTGGAGTGCTTCGGTGGCATATTTAAAGACGGCGCGCAATCGTAAAAACCTTGTTGTGCGCACTGAAGCTTTGGTAAGGCGCGTTCTATTTGAAGGGTCCCGCTGTGTCGGAGTTGAGTATGACTGGAAGGGGGCTCGACACAAGGTATTTGCATATCGCGAAGTTGTATTAAGTGCTGGATCTATACAGTCACCTCAACTTTTAGAGTTGTCTGGTATTGGTAGTCCTAAGCAATTGAGTGAACTAGGAATCAAACCTTTCCACGACCTCCCGGCAGTAGGGGAGAACGTAATTGACCATCTTCAGGTTCGCTGCGCTTACCGAAGCAGCGTTCCTGAAACCATTAACGATATCATGCGCAACCCAATTTACAAGATGGGTGCAGGCCTACAGTACCTTTTTACACGAAAGGGGTTGATGGCGAGTACTTCATCAACAGCGCATGCGATCACAAAAACAAACAAATTATTATCGAGACCCGATGTGATGGTTCGGATTTATCACATAAGTGGTAAGGATCGATATTCGCGGAGTCCAGGGGCGGGGATTGATCCCTGGTCGGGGTTTTCTATTGGTGGATTCATGCTGTATCCGAAATCTCGCGGCAGTATCCATTGCATTTCATCTGACCCGATGATGAAACCAAAAATTGAACCAAATTATCTGGCCGATGACGATGATCGAGCAACAACTGTAGAGCTACTAAGGTTGATTCGAAGGATTGCGAGTCAGCCTGCATTCAATGAAATCTTACTGAGTGAAGAACGCCCAGGTCATGCGGTAGATGAATCATCGGCTCTTCTGGACTATGCGCGTGAAACGGGACAAACTGCTTGGCACACTGTGGGTTCTTGTCGTATGGGTGTATCCAGCAGCGACTCGGTTGTTGACAGCAGTCTAAAAGTGCACGGGATAACTGGACTTCGTGTCGCTGATGCATCCATCATGCCGACTATCGCCTCTTCAAATACCAATGCGCCCGCGATGATGATAGGGGAGCGGGCGGCGGACTTTATTTTGATCGACGCACTTGCAGCATGCGGACACAACTAAATGAAAAAAGCAATGAAAACACCTTTAAGCGAAGAGCATATATCACGGGGTGATTGGAACCCCTTATGGGATCAGTTGCGAGAACTTGATCCCGAGTTTATGGAGGCTTATTTGGCTTTTCGCAGCGTTCCTCACAAGAATGGGCCCTTGCCGCAGAAGTATAAGGAGCTAATTATGATTGCCATCAATGCTGCCACCACGCATCTATATGCGCCTGGTGTTCGGCGTCACATGCAGAATGCGCTTAAACAAGGTGCTACGCGTGAGGAGATTCTCGAGGTCATTCAACTGACCACTGTTATGGGCATTCATTCGTGCAACCTTGCTATTCCGATTTTGATGGAAGAAACTGCAAAGCTTGAATCTTGAATGCAAAAACAAATAATTTACCAATTAAATTTGCATCTATGTCGAGAATGAATTGCGACTTATTGGTCGATCCTGTGAAGTGTCCAACTAATTGGATGTCATTGCTCAAGGAATTCGTGATTTAGGTTGTCAGCTACCACCTGAGTCAGGGCCTGTGAGTCTTGTGAATAAATCTAGATTTATTAAGGGAAACCCTATGGCGTTCTTTATGAAAAAATATAAAATGTCGACAATCGGTCAAAGCTATGTCTTCTTAAATTTTAGATTTGCAAAATTCAAGTTTGAGAGTGCATATGCTGGCGCCTTTTATGTTCGTTAAACCGGATATTCATTAACACCCGCAGAGCCTTACTAATTATTGATTTTTTACAGGAGAACACAAATGAAAGAGACATTCCAGAAACTGCTGCTTAGCGTGTCTGTCGCTATTGGCCTTGGTGTCGCGATGCCTTTGCCAGGGTATGCGCAGGACAAATCTGTTGTAACTCTTAAGCTTGCACATGGGGCGACTCCTGATCAGGCTAACGGTATGGCATTTATCAAGTTTGCGCAGCTTGTGGCGGACAAAAGTTCTGGTGCGGCTAAAGTTGAGACGCACCTCGCGGGATCACTTTACAACGAGCGAACTTCTCTCGAGGCCGTTATCAATGGATCTGTTGATTTTGGCGGTGCCTCCAATGCAAACTGGGGAGCATTTACTCGTACGCTCTTGTTCATGGACTTGCCATATGTGATTAATGATGAGGACGCATTTAAGCGAGTAATTAATGGCAAAGTTGGTGAGGAAATTCGCAAGCGCTTCGAAAAGGATGGCTTCAAGCTTCTTATGATTCTTGACAACGGAGGGTTCCGTGACATTGTGAATACCAAGCGCCCAATCCGAACCCCCGCCGACTTAAAAGGCCTTAAATTTCGGACGACTGCTTCCCCTGTTGAAATTGCGATGTTCCGCACGTGGGGTGGAATCCCTACCGCAATCGATTGGGCTGAGGTTTACAACGCTTTGAGTTCGGGTGTGGTTGATGGCGAGTTCGTTATGCCCACCTGGCTTGCTACTGCGAAACATTACGAGGTTCTCAAGCATGCCACTCGAAATAGAGCTGTGATCGGTGTACAAACGCTGGCCATGCGAAAGGATCGCTTCGAGAAGTTGCCTGCCAACCTACAGAATGCGATCTCTGCAGCCGCCAAAGAAGCGGAGACTTATGGTAATCAGATGGACCAGGCAATGTCAGATAAGGCGCGCGATTATGCAAAAACGTTGGGTGTACAAACCTACAACCCTACCGAGGAAGAAATGAAGCAATGGAGGGCTACTGGCCGCCAGGTTTGGAAGGACTTCGAGGACAAGGTTGACCAGAATCTTTTGAAAATGATCCTTGACAGCCAGGTAAAAGGTTGACCAAATGCTGAGCTTGAAGATTAAATGATCTGACTACTTGTCCCCTCTGTGGCATTCTGATTTTTTACCTAAGTGGCGATCATTGATCGAAGGACTTATTATGGATATGGCTCAGCTACCCAACTCAGAATCTATTCTTGAGGCCACCCCTGGCCAGCGAAGTGACTCTCGGTGGATTCTTATTCTTCGAATTCCCGAATTCCTGTGTGCAATGGTTCTTGCGATGCTCATCGTTTTTTTGGTTATCTCGGTGATTAGTCGCTACGGCATGGACCTTGGGTTGACTTGGGCGGATGAATTGGCGAGACTGTTGTTCGCATGGATTGTCTTGGTAGGATTTGCTATTGCCGTTCGCCACCGCTCGAACGTGGGAGTTGACTGGTTAGTTAGCAAGCTGTCACCACTGAGAAGGAGAAGTGTTGCCTTTGCCCAAGACCTGCTGGTACTTGCCTTCTCGCTCTTCTTCACTTGGGAGGCGTATGTCACTGTTGGCTTCTCCATGATGCAGCGCTTACCAGCACTGGATATCACGATCGCATGGTTGTATGGAAGTGCTCTGGCTGCTGGCATATTGATGGTCCTTTACGCCTCTGCCAACCTTATCGATACGATCATGGGCAGGATTCCACCCGCGCATTTCGAGTTATCTGGTGAGATGGCGCGAAGCGAATAGGAGGTCTAAATGCTAATATTCATTTTGGTATGTGCTTTTGTACTTCTAGTGCTTTTAGGTCTTCCTATCAGTTTTGCGATGGGAATTTCTTCATTCATTGCGCTTGTTTACCACTCCACACTCCCGTTCAATCTAATTGTTCATCGTACGATGATGGGCATTGATTCGTTTGTCCTGCTTTCGATCCCGCTATTTATCTTTGCCGGCACAATTATGGAAAATGGCGGTATCTCAGAGAGACTGGTGCGATTTGCTCAAACATTGCTGGGGCGCTTTCGTGGTGGTCTTCCGATGGTCGTCGTAGGCTCTACTATGTTGCAGTCAGGTATTTCTGGCTCTACTGTCGCTGACGTTTCGGCAATGTCGGCCATGACGCTCAAGCCGCTTGAGGACGAAGGATACTCTCGCCCATACAGCCTCGCGGTGATAGGTGCCTCGTGTGCTTTTGCTATCCTTATACCGCCATGCATCCTAATGGTTATTGTGGCAGCAGTAGCTAACACTTCAGTGGTTGCTGTGTTCGCTGCTGGGTTACTGCCCTCAGCCGTAATCGGTGCAATGATGCTCGCCTTCATACATATTCAAGCCCGAATGCAAAATATGCCTGCAGGTAAAAAGTACTCCCTTAATGAGGTGCTAAAGGGCTTTAAAGATGCTTTGCTTGCCCTAGGCGTTCCGCTTCTGATTTTTGGAGGCATTCGTGCTGGCGTGGCTACAGTTACTGAGATGGCAGCGTTTGCAGTGATCTACTCAATGTTTGTGGGTGGTTTGGTTTATGGACGCCTGAGTTGGAAGGGTATTTATGACGCTCTGGTTGAGACTTGCGTAGCAACCGGCGTGATCACCATGTTGATTGGTTTCGCCATGATTTTTGGGTACCTGCTTGCAACCGAAGGTGTTCCAGCCGCTGTAGCCAGTTGGATGCGAACGAGCGCGATGCCCGCATGGGGCGTGCTGGTAATCTCAGCACTTATTTTCGTCTTCGTTGGCGCTGTGCTTGAAGGAGCACCTGCTGTGTTGATTTTCGTTCCGATCCTGCTGCCAGTGGTCCGGTCAGTTGGTATAGACATTGTGCACTGGTTGACAGTGGTTGTTTTGGCTTCTGGTATAGGCCTTTTCGTACCACCAACTGGACTCGCAGTGATGGTGGCATGTAGCGTCGGTAAAGTGAGAATGGATCAGATGATCAAGCCGCTAATGCCCTTTTTATTGTTGCTGATGCTGGGCCTGGCAATCATAATTTTCTTTCCTTGGATTTCTACGGTTGTGCCACAAGCGTTGGAACTTACTTATTAGCGCACGATAAGTGCTAAGCACAAACAACAAGGATATGCTTTGGAACTGGAATTGCAAGGACGAGTGGCACTGATAACCGGCGCTAGCGCGGGTATCGGCCGTGCTACTGCGCGAGTATTGGCTAAAGAAGGAGCGCAGACGGTGATCGTCGCTCGTCGAGAGGAGTTGCTGCGCACCTTGCACGAGGAAATCATCACGAGCGGTGCACAGGCGCCCATGATCGTGCGCGCTGATCTTACTGAAGTTGATGGACCAGCCTACATTGCCCAAAAGGTGCTGGATGCCTTTGGCCGGGTAGATATCCTTGTGAACAATGCTGGTGCCTCGCGTAGCCTTACCCTTACCTCCACAGAAGTAGAGTGGGAGGAGGCTATTACTCTCAATCTAAGTTCGGTGCGGCGCCTCAGTCATGCACTATTGCCGGTGATGCTTGAGCGTCAATGGGGCAGGGTGGTGAACGTTACTGGCTCGTTAGAGCCACCAGGTATAAACGGGGCTAACATCGCTAAGGCTGGAGTCCATGCTTGGGCGAAGGGGCTATCTCGAGAGGTTGCAGCCGCAGGCGTAACGGTTAACTGTGTAATGCCGGGCCGTATTCATAGTGAGCAGATTGATCACCGCATGTATCCAACTGAGCGGGAGCGCAATGACTTCATTCGCGCAAACGTGCCAGCTGGTTACTTTGGTGAACCAGAGGAAGTTGCATACATGATTGCATTCCTGTCTTCTGCTCGAGCAGGCTATGTCACTGGCCAGCGTATCTATGTCGATGGCGGTATGCACCGCGCGCTCTAGAGGGTAGGTTCAGCTTCCTTTAAGTGATGTAAGACTCTTTAGGAATGGAATTGTCAGAGCACCAAGTCGATTCAAGTTATGCTTGGGCAGTAGCAGCTGCAACGCTCCTCATGGCTTCGCTCAGCTTTGGAGCGGTAACTTCCGTCCCTATCTTATTCGGACCTATTTACCAGGAGTTTGGCTGGAGTCACGGGTTGATCGCGTCGATCCATACCTCTGCGATGGTTGGGGCTGGGATTGGGTCAATCATTCTCGGTCGCATATTAGACAAGCGAGGTTTTTTGATTATCGGATTGGGAGCTGGATTGGCGACCGGCCTTGGCCTAGTGCTTGCCAGCTTTGCAACTTCAATTTGGCAGATGTATCTTGCCTACGGATTGCTGGTTGGAGGTATTGGACAGGGTGCCTTTTTTAGCCCACTGGCCGCGGCTGTATCGCATTGGTTCAATCTGCATCGCTCACTTGCAGTTGCTATCGCGCTGAGCGGACAAGGAGTCGGCGGCCTATTGGCTCCGCCGCTGTTGCGCATCGCCGCAGAAAACGTGGGTTGGCGTGCAACTCTTCAAGGCTACGGTTTATTGTGCACGCTAGCTATGGTAGGTGCAGCTTTTTTGTACAAGCCCAAGGTGCCGAAAGTTCTGACTGTAAGGGTCAGTGCAATTTCTGATGCTAGCCTTCAACCCGAGCGTACAAATCGCAGTGCGCTGCAACTTTGTGTTGCGCTTTGCTGCTCAAATACGGCCACCTTCGGCATTGCAGGTCATATGGTGGCCTACGGCGAATTCGTCGGGTTTGGGCCGGCAGCAGCAGCAGCTATCATGTCTGCACTTTTTGGCATGACTTTATTTTCTCGCCTGAGCGTAGGCTACTTGCTTTCTCGTGGCGGCGCCTACAGGATGCTGCTGGCGATGTCGCTGTTGCATATGGGAGGGGCATGGTTACTCGTAACGGCCTCATCACCGTTTCAATTAATGGCGGCAGTACTGGTTGTCGGCTTGGGCTTCGGAGGCTACCTGCCAACATACGCCTCAATAGTTCGAAGTATGTTCCCTGCTGAGGAAGCGGGTCGACGCCTGTCGGAGTTGTACTTACTGGCCTTTGTGGGTGCGGGTAGTGGAACTTGGCTGGTGGGCGCACTACGCGATCTGAACGGAGGGGCATTTGATTGGGGCTTTCTAGCTACCGCACTGCTGGCGAGTTTGGCCTGTGCGCTACTTATGAATCAGCGTCAAAATCTCAATCCAGTTAGGAGTACCTCATGAACAGATCTTCAAATGATGTCCATTGGCGTGTTGATCCACTTGAGTTGGCATGCCGAACGGCTCGCCTTGCATGGTTTTATTACCTTTCTGAGGAGTCCGGGCCGCAGGAAATAGCCTATCGCGCCTGGCTGCTACGCCGAGGTGACGAGTGTATTCTTGTGGATACAGGGCCGCCACTAGATGAGGCGATGCGACGTGGACTGCGTGATACCGTGCGGGTGGATGTCGCGATGCGGGCCCTTGGAGTTGCTGTTGAGCAGGTGACGGATGTAGTGCTGACGCACCTTCACTGGGATCATGCTGCATCGTCTGACTTATTCGAGCAGGCTACATTCCACGTACAGTCAAGTGAGATTCGGTTTTTTCGCAACGAGGCTCATGAGCACCCTGCTACCAGTCGTTTTTTTAGTCATCGGGAAATGCTAAATGCTTTGCTTGACTCCGGGCGGGTGCAGGCTGTTGAGGGCGATAGTATTCTGCGCGATGGCGTTAGATTGGTGCACGTCGGTGGGCATACTCCTGGCTCGCAGATCGTAGTAGTCGATCGCTCTGACGGTTGCGCAGTAATTGCGGGTGACGCGATTCCACTGAATAGAAATTACTCTGATTTCGTTCCAAATGGAATCCTGGTGAATGTGGTCGATGCAGTAGCGGCTCTCAAGACAGTACGGGCCCTAAGGCCAGTGGAAATCTATACTGGCCACGACCCTATGCCTAGTCTTCTTATCTCAACAAATCGTTAGCAAAATTTAGTTTGAACTCGATTACAAAAAATTAGGAGACCAGATGCCTAGAGTTAACATGAAAACAATTAATCCTTAGATTCCAGGCGTCTGAATTCTTCTAGCGCAGCGCCCCGATTATTTAATGCTAAGGTGCGATGAAGTTTTCCAGCTTCCTCTCCATCACCATTCTTGATTGCGGTGATTAGCCGAACCCAAATTGCCAGAGAATTTTTCCGTCTAGATTTCAATGCTAGTCCTAACCGTACATATCGGCCAATTCGATGAGCGAAATCGTTTATGTAAGAAGCCAGAATGGTGTTATGTGACAGTTCCATGATGGTGTTTACAAGAGCCGCACTAGTTGCTGTATACCTATCTAAATCAGCGACACTTTCTCTAAGCTTGGATAAATGCAAAGTTAGTGCCTTACCTTGAGCTGCGTTGCAATTGGCTGCGGCTAGGCGTGACCCCGTAGCCAAAAGAGAGGCTCGAACTTCAAACAAATCTTCCAATTCTTTGGCTGATAACTGAGTTACATGAGCGCCTCGCTGTGGTTTGATTTGAACCAAATTTCGGTTCTCTAGCAATCGCAATGCTTCGCGTATGGTAGACCTACTTACGTTGAAAAACTGCGCAAGCTCGATTTCACGCAGGCGACTTCCAGGAAGATAAATTCCCTTAACAATTGAAAGTGCTATCTGTTCTTCAATTTGAAGTGGTAATGTTTGCAAAAGCGGTTTTTTGTGCTGGAGTGTTGACATATTAAATTTTTGGGTCAGAAAGCCATTTCGCTCTAAGTGGGGCTAGTTCGCTGGTCTTAACCCCGTATTACAGTGCCGCCAGAAGTATAAATCTTCACTGGGTTCTTTCTGTGAATAGCGTAGGCTTAAGTGGGTCCAAGAGCAAGACAAACTTGATGCCTTTTTGAGCTGAACGCATGTTTCATGCCGCTAGTTGGTGCTGCCCTTGGTAATGAATTCTATTCCCAATAGAGCTCAATCCGGCTCGCTGGTCAGGCAACACACGCAACTGGTTGCCAGTTGGAGTAGTCACCCTCAACCCCGAGCGCGACAGCGTCATCCGAGACTACTCGGCCGACAAACCTATTCAGCACTTGGCTGCATGAATGAGGGGACAACTACCTTGACGCGCGCCGGATCTGACCCCATTGATTATTGGAACCCCATTTATTTGCAAGGCAATGTAGATTGCTGTAAATGTGTATAGTGTGTATCTTTTTTTGATGAAAAGCAAAAAATTGATAACACTGCTCGTTCGAGATGGATGGACTCTGTGTGGGGTGAGGGGGTCTCGCCATGTATGTGTCCATCCCAATCGATCGGGCCACATCAGCGTTACGCTTGGCAATAAAGACGTGGGCATTGGGTTGCTCGGAAAATTGCTAAAGCAATCTGGATTGAAGGGGCGATAAATTATGAAATTTCCAATTGCCATAGAACCAGGGCACTCCACTCAAGCTTGGGGAGTGGTTGTTCCTGATCTGCCTGGGTGCTTTTCTGCGTCCGATAAAGGCATCGACGAAGCTATCGACAACGCCAAAGAAGCCATCGAGTTGTGGATTGAAACTGCCTTAGACATGAATCAAGCCATACCCAAGCCAAGTAACATTACACAGCTTCAAAAGCAAAAAGAATTTAAGGGATGGATTTGGGCCATGGTTGACATTGATCCTGCGCTTTTGTCGGATGAGGTTGAGCGAGTCAACATTACATTGCCCAAAAGAATTTTGGCCAGATTGGATTCAAAGGCCTTGCAATATGGCAAGACTCGGTCGGGCTTGATTGCAGATTTGGCACTCAGGGTCGCCTGATAATTTTTTCAAGTTATAAAAAATTGCGATCTGACCCCATTAACTTGACCCCATTAACTGTTTAACAGGACACTACTGGTAACGCCATGAGTAAGCGGTGTGGAAGGCGCGGCATGGACATTGACGACAAAGCTAAGATGTATCCCATGACCCGCCTATTCTCCAATCGAAACCGCCATTTCGACATGGGTGATTTGCCCACTGAAATGCTCGCGCGCGATGCCAACGCCCCAGAACTCAAGGCCACATCACCCACAGATCAATATGCGGCCGGCCCGAGCTCGCTGACCGATGCCTTGGCAACTTACCAAGCTCTTTTTGAGCAGCACTTGGAGGGCGAGACTGCCATTGCCCGCGCACCGTTGCCAGAAGATTTAAGCCTTCGAAGCAAAAACCTCAAAGCAAGCGCCTATTTTTTAGATGCAACACTGGCCGGTGTATGCAAGCTTGAGGCCAGTGATTTTTTGACAGGACCGCCTCTGAGTCACACCCATGCTTTCATTTTTTTGATTGAGTTCGCACGCGAGCCAAAAACACAAGAGCCTGGTGCAGTTTGGATTCACGGCAGTAACAAAGCACGAACAGATGCACGCGCAACCGAGGTGGCTGTTGTGCTGGCAGCTTATGTTCGAGCCATGGGGTATGGCGCGCGCGGCCATGTGGCTGGCCATACGCTTTTGAACCTGGAAGCTTTGGCGCAACGCGCTGGCATTGCGCGCAGTGCTAATGGCTCGCTCAAAATGCCTTTTCTGAAGTGCGGCTTTGCATTGGCTGCCATCAGCACCGAGTTGCCAATGGAGGTGGATCTTCCAATAGCACCGCACGCTTCCTTAGATTGGCCAGACTCCGATGCGTACATGGGTAAACACGGCACCCGCCCAGGATGGGCTCAATCGGAAGCCGAATTGCGCCCTGTGCATTGGGGGCGCTACCCCATGGAAACTTTGAAACGGGTGCCAGAGCCCACCACCCTGATTTTGCGTGAGGAGATCATTCGCAATAGCAAACGGGCCGATTTATTCACGCGTGCTCTGGCCGGCGATTTAGGCGAAAAAGCCAAAGCGCAGCGCATGCGTTTTGCCACAAAACATCCTCTGGCGTTTGCCATGACGCCCTTGATCCGCAACATGGTGCCCATGCAAGGAACATACGAGCGTCTTGAACCTCTCAAGGCGAATGATCAGTTGTCTGATGCCCAAAGAAATGCAGAGTCCGTCAAAGCCTTGGCGTATTTTTTAGGTGCTGATTTGGTGGGCATTTGTGAAGCAGAACCTTGGATGTTTTATTCGCACGATGCGCAGCAAGGCATGCCCATTGAGCCCAGCCACAAGCACTGCGTTGTGATGTTGCTTGACCAGGGCTTTGAGACCATGGAGGGTGCCTCGGGGGACGATTGGATCTCGGGCGCACAGTCCATGCGTGGCTATATGCGAGGCGCATTCATTGCGGGTGTGATGGGCGCGCATTTGCGCCGTTTGGGCTTTTCTTCACGTGCACACACCAACGCAGAATCCGATGTGTTGCATATTCCGGCAACTTTGTTGGCCGGTTTAGGCGAGCTCTCTCGCATTGGTGAATTGGTTTTGAACCCTTTCATCGGGCCTCGATCAAAAAGCGTTTTACTGACCACCGACTTGCCCTTGGCATTTGACCAGCCCATCGATTTTGGTTTGCAATCGGTGTGCAGCATGTGCCTTAAGTGCGCGCGTGAATGCCCATGCAATGCCATTCCGTTTGGCCCCAAGGTGATGTTCAATGGCTACGAAATATGGAAGCCTGATGTTGAAAAATGCGGTAAGTACCGCTTGACCAACATGAAGGGCTCTGCCTGTGGACGGTGCATGAAAACCTGCCCTTACAACAGGGAAGATCTGGTTGAATCGGCTCGTCTGCTTGAACTCTCTATCCATCTACCCAGTGCGCGAAGGGCTTTGATTGATTTCGATGATCAAATGGGTGCAGGCATGCGCAATCCCGTCAAGCGTTGGTGGTTTGATCTGGAAATTGTCAATGGTGTGTGCGTCTCGCCCAGCGGCGTGAACGAACGAGATCTGAATTTAGACCGAACACAGAAACTCGCGGAAAATCAAAAGTTGGCATTTTTCCCGCCACATTTGCAACCGCCTGCAGGTACCACCATGTCAACTGCCGTGCCGCTAGAACGTGGGGCTGGGCTTAAAGCTTATGCCGAAGCTGAAAAACCCAGTCAAGCAAAAAAGCGGCAAAAATAATTACCGCTTTTGCAAGGTTCTAGAATTAAAACTCCAAGGTCTGACCTTCACTGATGGCCATCACTTTGATCGAGCTGCCTTTCATGGCTTCTTGGAACTCAGCCAAAGTGCCTTTTGTCAGTGGGTTGGAGTTGTAGTGAATAGGCATCACCATCTTGGGCTGAATCCAGTTGCGTGCAGCAAATGCAGCATCTTCTGGGTCCATGGTGAAGTTTCCACCAATGGGCATGAGCACCAAGTCGGGCTTGTAGCGTTCGCTGATGAATTTCATGTCACCAAACAGGCCCGTGTCGCCCATATGCCAAATTTTGAATCCGTTTTCCAACTCAATGATGTAACCCACGGCTTCACCGGCGGGGTGCGATTCCAGTTTGCTGGTGCTGGGGTTGTTCCAGACAATCAAGGATGAATGCTCTGCTGCGACAGCAGTGACCTTGATGCCAGGCAAAGGCTTCACACTTCCAGATTTGTTGAAACGATGACCCAGGTTCGCTGGGAGCATTCCCAAGGTGATCAGGGGCGTGACCATATCGGCTGGGCCATACAAAACCGTGTTGTTCAATTTGGCTAACTCAGGCGCATCACCCAAGTGGTCAACGTGGCCATGGGTGACCAGGAGCAAATCAATTTTCCCAAGAGCAGAAAAATCGTTCTTGATGTTGGCTGGTGTTTTAGGCCCGCCTTTTAACCAAGGGTCGATCACGATGATTTTCCCCCCTGGTGTTTTAATGCGAAAACCAGCTTGGCCAAGCCACAGCATTTCGGTTTTCCCAGTTGCCGCTGAGGCAGTTTGAGCCTGCGCATGAGCCCCCCACAGTGTGACAGCAGTCACTGCTGTTGCGAGGGCCAGTTTGAGGTAACGATTCAATAACATGCCATGTCTCCTTTAATTTGTTTAACTACTCATTTACTCGGTGAGCATATTTTGATACAGTTCTGAGGCGCGCGCTACATATTTGATGTGCCAGTTGGGGTGCGATCACTGTATGGGTGGGCAGTTTCCAAACTAGGGCCACTTTCAAAAATTTGGCGTACCAGTTCAGCTGGTTCTCCCGGTGGTAAGTTGGCCATTAGATCGGTGAAATAAAGGGTAGCGTCCCCTTTAAGCAAAGGGTAGCGTCCCCTTTAAGCGTCCCCTTTAA
>Ga0214919_10002360_pt1 | contig 29762 bp, 10 predicted proteins | sample LL1503_MetaG_FD_177994 | JGI IMG/M metagenome (GOLD analysis project Ga0214919, IMG submission 177994) | Freshwater microbial communities from Lake Lanier, Atlanta, Georgia, United States - LL-1503 | ecosystem: Environmental > Aquatic > Freshwater > Lake | place: USA: Georgia | collected... | reverse complement strand
AAGGATACACTATGTCTAAAGTAATGAAAGCCGAAAAAAGTAAAAAAGAAGATTGGGCTAGTAAACAGTTTACCCCGTCTGAAAAGAATAAGATTCTTGAAAAACTGATTACGGCTCGTGTTGGTTTGCTATTGAAGCATCCGTTCTTCGGCAATCTTGCTACACGTATGAAATTAGTGGATGCTAGTGAATGGTGTAATACATTGGCCACAGATGGTCGTACCTTTTATTACAACAATGGATTTGTTAATAAATTGAATCCTAAAGAAGCAGAGTTTGGCTTTGCTCACGAAGTTCTACATAATGTATTTGATCATATGGGCAGGCGTGATAGTCGTGATCCTACATTGTCAAACATTGCTGCCGACTATGCTGCTAACCAAATTCTAAAAGATGAACGTATTGGTGTAGTGCCAAGTTTCATTAAGATCTTCCAAGATGACAAGTATCGTGGCAAGAGCTATGAAGAAATTTACAACGAGCTCTATGAGAAAGCAGAAAAGATTGACATTGGTTCACTTGGCGAATTGCTAGACGAACACTTGGATGGCGAAGATGGTGAAGGCGGCGACGGAGAAGATGGCGATGATAACGGTAAAGGCAAAGGTCGTCCAAAGTTAACTGCTGAAGAAAAGAAAGCTATCCGTGATGAGATCAAAGAAGCTGTAATGGCTGCTGCTCAATCCGCAGGTGCTGGACGAGTGCCAGCAGGTATCCGTCGTATGATCAGTGACTTTACTGAGCCTAAAATGGACTGGCGTCAGATCCTGCGTATGAATATCCAAAGTATCTTCAAGAGCAATTTTAGCTTTTCTCGTCCAAATCGTAAAAGCCAACATTGCGGTGCTATCCTGCCCGGAATGATGAATGAAGAAACTATTGATGTTTCTGTAGCCATTGATATGAGCGGCAGTATTTCGGATGTAATGGCCAAAGACTTTATCAGTGAAGTTAAAGGTATTATGGATGAGTATAAAGATTTTAAATTGAATCTATGGTGCTTTGATACAGAAGTATACAACTATGCTCAGTTCTCTGGAGACAATGCAGATGACATTATGAGCTACGAAGTTAAGGGCGGTGGCGGTACAGACTTTGATGCTAACTACGAATTTATGAAGCGTGAAGATATTAATCCAAAGCGTTTTATTATGTTTACAGATGGATATCCTTGCGGAAGCTGGGGAGATGAGGACCATTGCGAAAGTTTGTTTGTTATTCACGGCAATGATACCATAATTGCACCCTTCGGCCAGACAGCTTATTATAAATAAAGTAGGTATATAATGTCTCTTAATAGAGGAACGGTTAATGCTCTGTCAGTATTAGGATTAAGGAAACTATCCTTTATGCCAGATCATTTTACCAAACTTTCGATAGAGCATAGATTTGATGTTAAGGACATCGAGCATTGGATCGAATATAACTTAGATGGCAGGTATGCTATCAAAGACGGATATGGTTTAGATCGCGATAGGAAAATCGTTGCTTACACAGAAATAGGAATGGAAGACCCGAAGGAACTAACCATGCTGGCAATAGGATGCCAACATTTACATAAAAAATAAGGATATTTAAAATGGAAGAAAATCAAACACAAGAAGCCGCAGCACAAGAAGCACCACAAACACCAGAACTTACAATTACTGATCTAGGTAATCTACGGTCAATTGTAGATGTTGCCGTACGCCGTGGAGTATTTGCTGCAAATGAAATTTCAGCAGTGGGCGCAACCTATGACAAATTAAATGCATTTCTAAATGCAATAGCACCACCAAAGACTGAAGATCAGCCTGCAGCCGCAGAATAATATAAGGAGAGTAGCATGGCTAAATTTACCAAACATGTAGGAAAGATGAAAAACAATTCTGCTCGTATAGCAGTAGTGTATCGTACTCTTCCAGGAGATCCCCAAAGTGCATTGGTTGTAGGAACTAACGGTCTTACCGACGCTTATCATGACTCGCTAATGAGTTTAATTGACAGCGATGCAGGACAGCAAGCCAATGAGCTTGCAGATGTTCTTGCTGTACGGCGTTTTCCAGATGGTACTGTCATGCTACAATATATGCATGCCAATGGTCATCTTAAAAAAGTACCTACCAAACTTGTATTAATGACTCCTAATAGTCAAACGTCAACTCCATTAGATGAACTCAACAATATTATTGCTGAACAAAAAGGAGTTAAGTTAGAAGATCTAGCAGTCACTGATGGATCAATTAAAGAAGAAAGCAAACCTATTATTAAAGAAGAAATTGTTGTATCGGATGTCGTAGTACCAGAAACAAAAAAATCATTGGTAGTCGAGTCTACTGAGGAAATTTCTGACCCTATACTAGTAGCAAAACAATATCGTTCTAAGGCTGACAAGTTAGCCAAGGATGCTGCTAATTTCCGTAGAATGGCAGACGCTATTGATCCTCCAAAAGCTAAAGAATCTAAGGCTAAGAAAACTGTAGAGGCTTAATGACACATCCAGAGAACGCTTATCTTGATGCTCTAAGAGAAATTTTAGATACAGGTGAACATCGTCCAGATCGTACTGGTGTAGGTACTATTAGTAAGTTTGGACTACAATTAAAATTTGATCTTGAACAAGGATTTCCAGCTATTACTACAAAACGGTTAGCCTGGAAGTCTGTGATTAGTGAACTTCTTTGGTTCATCGAAGGTAGCGGTGATGAAAATCGTCTAAAAGAAATCCTATACGGTAGTCGCACAAGTACAGAAAATACTATATGGTCTGGAAATGCTAGTGCAGACTACTGGCAACCAAAGGCAAGATTCAAAGGTGACCTTGGTAGAGTATACGGAGTCCAATGGCGGTCATGGCGTGCTCCAGTATTTGGTGCTAATCGTATGGCAGTTAAACATATTGATCAACTTCAAATATTAGTTAACGGTATTAAGAAAGATCCATATGGTCGTAGACATATTCTAAGTGCATGGAATCCTGGTGAACTTGATATTATGGCATTGCCTCCATGCCATGTTATGAGTCAATTCTATGTAAGCAGTGGTGGCAAGTTGAGTTGCCACATGTATCAACGTAGTGCAGACATGTTTCTTGGAGTGCCATTTAATATTGCAAGTTACGCATTATTAACACATATGATTGCTCAAGTATGCAATCTTTCAGTGGGTGAATTAATTATATCGTTCGGTGATGCTCATATATATGATAATCATTTAGAGCAAGTTAGAGAGCAATTAAGTAGAGACCCATTGGTACTACCTACAATAGAGCTCAATAAAGATATAGCCGATATAACCAAATTTACCATGCAAGATATTAAATTGGTTGACTATAATTGTTATGCTACTATTAAAGCACCAATGGCAGTTTAAACTACCAATACTTCGATAACACCAAAGCCTTCGAGATTATTCTCGAGGGCTTTTGCTATTACAGTTCCATCAGGTGCAGATCCTCCCTGCCAGACTGTAGCATGTCCGGGTGTATCACTTGTTACTAGTAGATCGCCCTTGTTGATGGTACCTATAACTCGACAAGGAACACGGCCTTTTAAGGCAATATAGGGGTGAGTTTCGTCAGATCCTGCCTCAGAATTCATCATATATGCTGGGTTTTTACTTACTATGCCCGCTACCCTTGTATCAGCATAAATCGTTGAAATAGTAACTTCTTTTTCACCGCTGATAACTAAAACAGTTCCATATTCGTATATAGCATCTGCTTCATATCTTTCTGCCAAATCAGCATATAATGCACTGGTTGCAACACCTTCAAATCTAGTTGCCTTAACATAATGAGTAGATGGATTATATGTAAATCCATAATCAATAGAAATAGTTCCATCTGTAACAGAAGTTGATGTAGTAAGAAATGTTACAGGTTTATAACTATTAGTAGTGTTATCAATGCTGGTTACAAATCCATTTGAATAAGTAGATGTATTTGCTCGTAATGCATGAGCAGCCGTCCCCCAGAAATAGGCACCCGAAGATTCAGAACTTCCAGTAGAGGGATCCGCACCAGTTAAATTTATTCCCTTATATAATTTTGAACCTGTATTATATATTGGATATGAACTATTGGCAAGATCACTCAATGTATACGATTGTGCTGAGACTGTTGCAATAACATCTTCACCTATAACTGCTTTAGTATTATAGATGGGATTATTACCTTCTTTTTCAAAATCTCCGCGCCATCCTGCTTTGGTGTCAGCACCAATAGGTGGGCCAATTATAACATATTGCGATCCATTAAATACGCTTAATTGTTGTTCTGATGAATTATACCATAGATCTCCTTGAACTGGAGTTGTTGTGTCGATAGGATTTGTAGAACTAATTTCAAGAGAAGGGATACCTTTCCAGTTAACTGTATTAAAAAAAGTTAAATGTTTACCAACAGTATCATACCAAATTTGGCCTTCGATGGGTTTTAATGGTGCTGTTGAATTAGCAAAATTTTCTAATAATTTTAAAAAATTCTCATTTTGAATTTCACCATAGCCAGCATAGTTTCTACCTACAAATGATAAATCAGTAGTTGTATCAACTGTTGCATCTTGTACTGTTGCAATAATTGATCCGTTAGTTTTATTTAAAATATATGCCATTTAGAAAGACCTTTAAAGTTGTACAATATTTGTTAATGTAGACCAACCACTTGGTTGAAATGTTGTAGTATATACATTATCCCAATTCCAAATATAGGTACCGGGGTGAATAGGATCATCAATTAATTTAAATCTTCTAACAGATTCAACAATTGAACCGCCATTGTCATATAAACAAACAACTTTTGCAACCGAATTAAGAGGATATGCTAAATCACCATATGTTACATTAGTAACTGTAGAAAATAACAACGGTAAGAAATTCTTCATGGCAATATTGCCGGCTGATATATTTGCAATTGCAGTAGCAGTGGTTGCATGTTGTGGATCACCGTATGTTGTAATATCATAAGATGCGGTTAATGTTTGTCCATTTGGAAACTGTTTAACATTGTTTATATAGTAATCGCCTTTAATATATAAATCACCTTTAACATCAACATCATTAATAAATGTTGTACCATTTACCAAAGATGTAACCGCCGATGTACCAAGATACACACTTGAGTCAGCAGCAGTCATATCAAACGATTGTTGCGTAATTAAAACTGAAGAAGTACCAAATGAATATATTACACCTACTTCTTTTGGATACCCGCCTCCATCTGGAATTATAGTAGCAGGAGTTGGCTCAATACCAAATTTTCCTTTTAATGCAGAAACAGCAGGTCCTACTAATTTATATGTATTACCATTCCATATTTTTAATTGGCTATTAATTGTATCGTACCAAAAATCTCCAGTACTTGTACTAAGAGATGCTGTTCCACTTACTCTTGCACCATAAGTAGGATTAAAAGTAGTTCCATCAAATACATTAAGACGTTGTGTACTTGTGTTAAACCATAGTTGTCCAACCTGAGGACTTACAGGACCTACCGCACTAGCAAAGCTCGATAACAATTTAACAAAATTATTATTGAGATATTGTCCATAGTTGTCAACATTTTTTCCAACTAAAGTTAAATCGGTAGAAACAATATCAACTTCTCCATTGGCAATACTTGTTAGTATTGTACCGTCATTGTTGTATATAATGTAGGCCATATGTTTATGTCTTTATAATATATGTTAGATATACACCTGGCGAAACTGAAGTAGTTGCAGACATATTAGGGGTTTTAAATGTACCGGCACCACCGAGCCCGTATGTAGTTCCTATGAGGGAATATAGAGCCGGATAAGCCGATCCTGTTTTTGTTGCACCGTCACAGGCTAAAAAGCCAGATGGAATAGTTGTTGAAGTACCAAATGCAGTAATCATACCAGTTTGGAACAAGTTAGGATATACATCTGATAAGAAGATTGACTTAGATATTCTTTCTAAATTGGTTGTTGTTGTGGCTGTATTTAAAACTAATAATGTTTGAGTAGCAGTTGTACTAGTAGCCGTGGTTTGATTAGCAATAGCAGTTCTTGTTAATGTTGTATTGAATGTAACATCTGCCGTTCCATTAAATGTAACACTAGTTGCTGTCACTTGCCCTACTACTAATAATGCTCTCGAAACAGCCAATGAACTAGCAGATCCAATTACATTGCCTCGAAAGTTATCTACTCCAAGTACATCGGATATATAAATTGATCTAAATTTCTTGGTTGGAGACCCAATATCGTAAACATCAGAAATTGCAGGCTCTAAGATAATTCCACTACCAACGGCACCTAATGTTAATTTATCAGTAGATGTTGTTTTTCCATTTATTACTAAGTTGCTAGCTACTAGTTTACCGCCAACTAATGCTCCACCGTTGACTAATAATGCCACAGTAGCAGTAGATGTTATTGCTAATAAATCTGTAAATTGGCCGCCACCTGCAACATCCAACGTCGGTGATCCCGATGAAGGAGTTTTGTTTATACCAACACTAGCATAGCCAGAATTAAATTTTAAATAAGAAGTATCCTGTGTTCCTATTTGTAAAGTAGTACCATAATAGTTAACATACCCATTATTAGTCAAGTCGCTGTAGATCCTAACAGGTGTAGCAGTACCAGACGGTCTAACATATAACCCAATGCTTGATTCTACATATAATGTTCCTGTATGTACTTGTCTGGTAGTAGTACGATTTTTTAATAAATCGCCTGCTCCAACAGATACACCCGGCGATACTTCTAACAAGGATGCTTTTTCTGCTAAACCATTATATTTTGCAACAACACTTGCAGTAAGATTGGTGCCAATTTTTATTGTTGGGAATCCATCTATCACTGTTCTCGGAACAAATGCGTTAAGAGAAAGTATTTCAACAACTTTTCCATTTGCCCACTGAAGTATAACAGGATATGAATCTCCTGTATTACTTTCAAGTGTTGTGGTTTCTGTACCAGATTTAGTTTGTCCAGTTGGGGTTTCTGGTCCAACTATGGTCCATTTATTTTCAAATCTAATTTTTAATTTATTATTAGCTGTATCAACCCATATATCACCATCGGTGATTTCCGTATAACGTACTGTTGGATCAGATGTTTGCTGGTATATACCATTTGCACTGGGCCAACGACCGCTGGTGTTAGTTCCATTGTTAACTCTTAAAACTGGTTTTCCAGGTACTGTAGTGTCATACCACAATTGCCCTTTAATAGCATTTGTAGGCTGCGAAGGACCGGCAAAGTTTTCTAATAATTTTAAAAAGTTTTGTGCTGTTGGAAGACCGTAGTTTGGATATCCAGACCCAATTAGCTGCAAACTTGTATCATAATCATTAATTCCAGGAGAAGTTACTGATCTAGATGGTACTGTAATTGTTGCTATAGAGTTTGGGTCTGAAAAATGTAATATATATGACATGATTAAATTCCAGTACTAATACTTTGTATTCTTATAGTGTAATCAATCTGAATCATTCGGTTCAACGATTTTTGTACAGGGTGGAATATTACATGAGTTAATAGCAAACCTTCATTTGGACCTGCGGCAGCATATGATTTTAATCCTAACTCATCAAAAACATAAGCACCATCTTGGTTGCTACTATTATCAAACGCTAGTTGATCAGATGGCTCGCCAAAATCTAATAAGCAACTTACTAGAACATCTGAATATGCTGTTCCTACAATGTGTCTAGATTCCATAAAATTTCTGGCTGGGTCTAAAGAATACGGTCGTTTAGCATCAACTGTTTTATAATAAGTTTGATTATACAATGCAGCATTACTACCAATAGTATTTGGAGTTAAGTATGTAATAATTCCAGTTGGATCAACTCGTGAACCGCCGTTGCCAAACACCATTTCTCCAATTGGGCCTTCGTTATTTGAAATGCTATTTGCTAATGCAATAGAGAAATTTTCATAGTGAATGGCATTTCTTTTATCTATAAACACTTCTTTAGTAACAGGGTCGAAGATTTTTATATGTCCTTGGACGCTAACAGCGCCCGATTCATTGGGCTTAGATTGTGTAGCAGCAGGTTGGTTATTAGTTGGACTTGTCATAATATATATAAGTTGATAGTGTATTTATATCCATATTGTTATTGCAATTTTGATTTAACTGCTTCTAATTGAGCAGATAATTCTTGCACTGCTTTAATAAGTGGTGCTATAAATTCTGCATAATTTATATGTTGGGTGCTGTTAACATTATTCATATCAGATAAAATCCACCCACCAAAATCAACACCAGTTTTATCTAGTGTTTCTTTAACTTCTTGGGCAATTAATCCCCAATGTGTTCTATTTCCAGGTACATCTTCGGTAATGATTCTACCAGGACTTGCTTTAGATTCAGGTGTTACTTGAGTATCTGGTAGTTCATTTCCGTTTTCATCTAAATAAACTTGTCGAACAACTTTTGTTCCGCCACTGATCCATTTATATGATACAGGTCGAAGATCATTGATAAAATCTAATCCCAAAGTTGACGTAGTAATTTCAGTTTTTAATCTTCTATCCGATGTATTAATAGTTCCATTTGCAGCATATATAGATTGCCATTTTAGATCAGAGCTACCTAAATCGTATGCATTATCTATTGCTGGCAACACATTTCCTTCACTGTTTACATACACTCTATCTATTAAACTAGTATCACCAAGTCCAGTAGTTGAAATGACAAAAGCAGAAGGAATATAATTTCCAGGAAGTGATGCTCCACCAGGATTATAATCTACTTGTACTCTTGTAGACCCAGCTATTTGCCAATTTAATCCATTATATCCATACGCATCAGATCTAGTTATAATATCTAATCCTTTTAATGATATTTGGACATCGGGTGTGCCTCTTGCTGCTGCATCAATATGAGCAATATTAGAGGTAGCAGAACCTGCTGGATCTGATCCAAGCATAAATCTTCTGGTAAAGTAGCTTGTGGTTGGGCCCACACCTAAATTTGTATTATTAATACCAGAGCTAACAGAAATATAACGATTATTAGATCCTATGTTTCCTTTAGGTATTGTTAGATTAAGATTTTCAAATTGTATACCTTTGGTAGTACCATTGAATACATTATTGTCAATGTTAAATCCCACCGTACCTGCACCTATTGCAATTGCCCAATTGGCTACTGCATCATTAAATGAGCATTCCGTTATGTTTGCTATTCCTGAATTTATATAAACATGATAAAAAGATACGTTGGCTCCCCAGGCAGTACATCCTGTTAATCTTGTATCATAATTTCCTGAATCGATCAAGAAATTACATTGATGTGTTGTTGCATTACAATTAATAAGACTACAACAAGAACCCGTTATCCAAAATGCTACAGAGTCTACGCGACCTGCATTGGCTGTAGATGCTGGGTCTCCATCTACACCGCAGTTAGTAAGTGTTACATGGTTTGATCCAACTCCAATATTAAATCCAAATTTATATCCAAAAGAAAAACAATTATCTACTACTGTCCAGTCATTTGTACCGTCAAGTTTATATGAGGTTCCGTCTCTCCAAGGAGTTGTAGCAGTATATCCATAAGATAAGAATGGCCAGAAATGACAATTTCTTATTCGAGCAATATCATAACTATCTGTGATCCATAATCCATTTGTGCAATCACCTGTGATATTTTCTATGGTAATTCTATCAGATGTTGTGGCTCTTATTGCCTGAGCAAATCCTGTTATATGGCAATGCCCTACATAACAATCAGAAGTGTTGGATCCCGATAGCCCTATGTTAATAGCAGTACCTGAAAAATTAGATACTTGAGTATTGGCGGCACCTGTACTTAGGCCAGCTAAATTAACAAGTCCTTTTTTCAATATATATAAACCTTTAACAGATCCAGAATGCGCTCTGGCTGTATTGCATATATTAATTTTATAAGTTGGATTTAAAATTATTGTACTTTTGTAGCTGCTAAGATTATAATCGGCGCCGCCTGCAACTGATACAATGCTTGGCATTACATTTGTACCAACTAATGCCACTCTTGATGGTATAGTAATGTCTGCACTATCAACTAAGCATCTAAAGTCTGACGGAATACGAACTATCCCGCCTCCTGCAGAACTACAAGCATTGATAGCATTTTGTATGGCCACTGTGTCGTCATCTATACTATTACCTGTTGCACCATAGTCTCTTACACTTATTTCTCTTTCGCCAATTAAAGATATGTTTGATGCATTTTTAATACTTGCGGCATATATATTTTTCCAGATAGCAGTTTGTGATCCTATATCATATGTATTAGTAGCGGTTGGTAGTACATCTGCGGTTATGGCAGAAACGCTAGTTGATCCTCTAATACCCTGTGTACCCTGAATACCTTGACTACCAGTATCCCCCTTGGCAACTGCTGAGCCGGATATACCCTGAATACCTTGACTACCTGCTCGCCCATTGGTTCCTTGAGTACCATGAAATCCTCGGATACCCTGAATACCCTGCGGTCCTTGACTACCGGTAGAACTACCCTGGGCGCCTTGTACTCCCTGAACATCATTTGATAATTGATTTACTAGTTCGTTATAGCTTACCCTTGATACTGCCAGGGAATCTGTTACCACAATACTGGTATTTGCTCCTGGTGTAATAAATGGTGCTTGAGTTATTTTTGTCATTTTAATATCCTTCTAAGGGTTGGTCGTTGTCATCAGTGATAATTGCATTATCATTATCTTTAAGTACTGAGTCTCCACCATAATAATATATATCTGGCAATAGAGATTTTCTATCACGTATGAATTCGGCTTGTATCGAGTTACTAGTTAATAACGATTCTGTTCCTGTCCAGAGTTGTCCTTTTTTCTGTATAATAGTAATATTTGTGGATATTCCATTATAGTCTGAAATATTTAACGACAATTCATTAGTAGATGTGTTTATAGAGAACTCAGGAGCAACAGGGTCAAACGATGTTAAGGTATTAACAATTGTATTACCCCATGTATTTCCAATTGCATTTAATCCTGATGTTTTAAAATGTAAATGATCCCAACGATAACCATCTCCATAAAGATCTGTATTTGGTCCAAGATATACATCTGAATAATTATTTACAATAGTTTGCTGTGCATTGGTTATACTGTCAACAGTATACGGAGGGTTTACAAAATAAGATGTTTTGCTAATGAATATAGGAGCAGTTACACCCAATGTTTTAAGGTCTGTTCTAAGTTGTGCAAATCTACTTTGGTAAACATCTGATGGTGTAATATTAGGAGCGATTGAATCTGATTCGCCGGCACCATATAAAACGTGTGTGAATTTAAATCCAAGATCATTAGCTTTGCTGACTGCAAATTGTAGTCTTTCAAAGAGTCTATTATTGACATAAGGGAAATTATCTTCATTTCTTGGAACTCCTCCAAGGTATGCAGAAGGTAATGCAGTACTGAGCCACCAAGCTAGTGGTACGCCGCCAACTGCAATGTTAACAATGTAAACTTTGTCATACTTTCCACTCTGAAGAAGAGTATCACCTATTCTTCCATCCATGTTGCCTCCGGATGGTCCTCCTGGTATATCTACTACCGACCCAGTGCTCCAATTATACCCTGTGGCCAATCTATTAGGGCCGCCTGGCGATACAGCAAGTTCCCAATTACCATTTATATCAAGCCGGTTTACTTTCTCGTTGGGTATATAACTATCTGTATGTTCTCCATAATTAGCTATATTAGATTGTCCAAAAATCAAAATATATGCTGTTCTAGGTTCTGGATTATATACAGGTTTGTTATAAAACTTATCATGAACAACTAAAGATGTTTTACGTAATTGACGGCCGCCGTAATAAACGCTAACTTGATTAACAGCATCAATACTCGGATCTAAAACAATGCCAGCACCTGTAGCGGTAGTAGTTACTGTGCTAATAATGTAAGTTGTACTTGTAGTAGATGTTGACTGTACTAATATTGTATCAAGATACGGTATTGTTTGTTGTGAACTTTGATCTATTACCTGTGTTCCAACTGCTGAAAAATTAGCAGGTCCTGTTCCTAGGCTACTTCTTCTCAAACCTCTTAAAGTGTTTCCGTCCTTCTCTGCAAATTCAATACGTTCACCATCAATTATAACAATACCAGGAGAATTAGTTAACGGATTAGGAGGAATTATTCCAGTTCCGTTGGTTAAATGAATTTCGTTATCGGTATGACGTAATGCACGTGATAGTGTTGTGCTATGGTATTCTGATATTCTCTTATAATGTGATCTATCAAAAATATCATTAAACATTCTAAATCCAATAATTTGATCATTATATGATTGCGGATTAACTGTGGTAATTGTTATCTTAGATCCCGAATTAACATTTATTAAATCGCTTATCTGGATAGTTTTCATGTCATCGAGAATCTCAAATTCTGTTCTAGCAGTTAATGAAATTCCATCAACATATACCCATAGATAGTTATCGGATAATACAGAGAAAGACAACGTATAACGGCGTTCGATTGTTCCGCTAAATCTCTCTGTTCTAATTAACATATTATCGTGATCTGTAAATGATATAACTTTTACATTAACATCACTAGGATAAGTGTTTGTTAATTGTAAAATATCACCAACTACAATATAGTCATAGTCAATTAATCCAACAACTGCAATAACATCACCTGTGCTTAATAGTCCAGAAATAATTGTTACTGTGCTGTTAATATCGTCAAAGGTGTAATCAAACCCTGGACGTAATTCTATTCCATTTGCATATACCATAACTTGTTCAGTGGTATATGTACGTGATGAATTTTTATTATCAATTGCAAATGTTAATTGACTATTTGTAATTTGATAATAGCTGACCCACGGTGGTGATAATCTTCTTCTTCCAGTAATTCCATCATCAATTTCAACTAGTACCTGAGCGCTTATTGGTTCAATGTTTCCTGGTACAAAAGAAAGAGTAAATGTAGATTGACCTGTGCCTGCTGTAAATGTTTCTTCATGTAATCTATTAAATGTTGTATATTTAGATTGGAAGAACCACGCTTCGATAGTGTGTGAATTAGTATCAAGCCCATAGACTTTTATACTTGCTCTATTATTTTTATTGCTATAAGCAGTTAGTTCATAATACTTTGTGTCTCCAGATATTGGTATATCTTGAGGAATTTCATGACCATCAACTAATACATAAGCCGAACCGACATCGTATATACTTGACAACAAACTTATTACAGTAGCAGATGTAACTCCTACTACTGCTTCAATATTACTATCAACTAATAAGTGATTGCTTGCTATAGAGACCATAGTATATCCACCAATTCCAGATACTGTTTGTTGTGGAAGATTAATAGTATTTCCAAACATATAGTATTGATCTGAGTTTGTAAATTCACTAGCATTTGAAACTCTATCAAGAATTTTTCCATTGAAGTTAACCATTATACCTGCATATTCAGTTTTAGGTACACTTAATGCATAAGAAGCAGTAGTTCCTGCTCTTATAGGAAATGAACCAGTTATAACAGTAGGAGTTGAATTTGAATTTTCAGATTTTGTATATACATTAATTCCCAGACTATCTAATACATGACCAGCAACACATTCTTCAGGCGAATATCCTGATCTTTCATTTAAGAAAGAATCACCATCTATAATTATAGAATTAGAACTGTCTTCAGGTAAAATTGTTCCATATCTAACACCCAGGCCGCCGGCAAAATTCCCCCAGTTAACAGAACCGCCAGGTAATACAGCATCCAATCTTGCAGATAATACATCAGTTTTCCAAAATTCAATTTTTGGATTAGTATACGAGTAAAACTCTAAATCATAACTATTGCTAGTCATTTGATAGAAGTTTACTATAGCACCACCTGTGATTATATTTCTTGTTATGTGATAATATTCGTTGGTAGGATACGGTCCTACAATTGGAATTCCAGTAAGCATTGGCAAAGTTTCACCATCTTTAAATATTTCAATTTTGGTAATTTCGTCATACTGCAACATTATGTCAACTTCTATATGATTATTATCATCAGGAATAAATGTTTCAGATATATAATCTAGCAATACACCATCTTTATCAATACTACCTAGCACAGAAGATATTGTGATGCTTGCTTCGCCATAGGTAAGAATTGTAGCCGTAGTAGATAATACTGAATTAGCTTTTACAGCAAACTTATTTGTATCTACAATTTCTGAAACATAATATATTCCATTAAATTCTATTCTTTCAATTCCATCTATTAAAATCATATCTCCGGATACAATTGCTCCATTAAACGGAACAACGGTTGTAATAACAATATCAGAATTAATATTAGTCGAGGTTGATCTAACAGATTTAATTGCATAATAAGGTTGGCTTATTGTAATAGAATTGCTAGGAGCATTAACTGACTTAACTACTGTATCTTTGCGAAGGCAAGAAGTAGGTGAATTTAATAAACTAATTATTTGTCCAACAACAATATCAGTAGTTGTATTAAGATATAATGTTGTATCTCCTGCTGCAACTGAATTTACTAGTTTTGCAGATGCATAATATCCTACACTATCACTCCATCCTGCAGAAAGTGGATCGTATATGCCTAATCCTTGAACCGTATCCCATGCTGGAGAATAATCAAATGGCAATCCCTGAATAACATTACTAGGATATACAACACCGTCCATTAAAGATGATAATGAATTATTAGCAGTATACAAATTTTCTATTCTGTCAACTGCTGTATATAAATTAATATTCTTTTTATATGTTATTTTAAACACTTGAGTTTCAGTAGGAATATAATTTAAAAATACAAATCTTGAATATTTCTTTGTATACCCGTCATATTCTTCATCGTAATACTCTATTGTATAATCAGTTGACAATACTAATTGTCCACTAAGACTTGGAATAATATTTTCTTTGTTAGAATCTGCTAGTATAGATAATACAAATTTATTTTCATTCCCCGAACATATAAATTTGTCAGTAACATCAACTTCTCCAATTTCTGACAAAGCATTAACTCTATCAAATTTTAATCTTATGATATTTTTTCTTGTTGTTAAATTTAATAATGAGACAGATGCAGTTGCAGTAGAAGTAACATAAGGGCCGCCACCGGATATTGTAATAATTGGAGTTTCTGTATAACCTGCACCCGGATCTGTTACAAGTATTTGATAAATTCCGCCATTTCTAAGATATGCCTCGGCTTTAGCAGTTGAAGTAACATGTGCGCCTCCACCTGATAGTGTAATAGTAGGCTGTTGAGTATATCCCGTGCCAGGATCTGAAACTATAATATTACCAACACAATAGCTGTGATTATCATCCCACGCAGAGGACGGTGCATCAAAATCAGTCGATGACATCACGTAACCTTCGTTAGGTTGATCTTCTAAATAAGAATACTTAGAAGTAAATCTTCTTATATTAGTATGATATGGTTTAACTTCTTCAATATAATTTTCAAAATACTTCTCATTGTCCAATTTATATACAGGACGCTGATCCAACTTCCCAATTGAATTATAAACATCAATAAACGATGTTTTAAATGCCCAATCTAACATTTTTTGTTCAGTTAATGCATATTTTACTGCTTTGAAGAAGAACAAATTCCAATTAACTTTAAGATTACCAATAAAGATATCATCTTTTAATGCTAATAGTATATGACGTAATTCTTCATCAGGTACCTGATCATATAATGTATCTTCTAAAGTAGCAGAATCATAAGAAACATTTATATTAGAAAAATTCCATATTGAATCTGTTATTTGTATTGTTCCATTTTCTATATAAACAAAATTGTATGATTTAGAAAAATCTCCAATTTCTGTGTCAACTAATTTTTCAATGATAGCGTATCTGCCATCCCCTATGTTTTTAATTCGCACATAGTCGCCAACATTTACAGTATCTAATGTATTAATTTCAGAGGAAGTATTAATGACATATTTGTAATCTTTAAATTTACTATAGGTGTTTTTGATCCAATCAACATAATTCCAATATGCTCTAGTATCATACTTTTGATTTCCAATTTGATACCATGTGCGATAATTGTAATTAAATATCCATTTGGTCCAACGACCCTTTGCATCTACATCTGATTTTGTAATAGCAGTAAATGGTCGAACAATTAATTTAGGAGCACTAACATAACCGTCTCCGGCATTAGATATTACAACATTTATAACTTCTCCGTTGCTGTTTATTTCTGATAAAAGTTCTGCATCTTTGCCGGTAGTCGAAACTATAGTAATTGACGGTGCCAACAGATATCCAAATCCTGAAGTAATTATTTCTACGGATATTATTTTTCCATTATTAACAAAACATTTTAATGTTGCTTGTTCAAGTAAGACAGTGTTAATTCCGTCACGTGCAGCCGAGTCATCAACTAGTATATCATACTCTCTGTAGAACGCATCTGGTATTGCATCATAACTATTTAAATTTTCAAAATTATAATTACCTGTTATTTTTTCTTTTATTAAAACAGAATTAGCAAATGTAATTTGATTTCTTAATGCTTCTATTCTGTTTTTAAATAAAGTTTGTTGAGGACGAATGCCAATGCCGTATCTATTTCTATATGTAGTATTAATTGCAGGAACAGCATTACCTAATTGATCATGCCCTAATAAACTGTCTATTAGTTTTTTCTCCAATAAGGGAGGTGGCATACTATTTTCATTACCTTCTGCTATTAATTCCCATTCGGTATGTCTTGGTATTTCACTCTTATTAGAATTAATAGAAATATTTGCATTTATTCTATCACTGATTAACATTGATTGTACATTTGCAAATGCTACTGATTCTTTAGATAATATTTCTACAAATTTTAATCCATTAGAAATTGGATCTGCAATAATACTAGCAACTTGATAACTGCTTATTCTTCTATTATTATTTGATTCAGGAACAATTACTTTATTTTTTACCCAAAAGTAATAAACATTTTCAAATGATCGAGTTACATTATTAAACAATTGTTTAACAGACAAAATACTATTATCGGGATATTTTGGTTGTCCACTAATACTACGAGTTAATCCATCATTGGTATCTGCCTGAGTTGCCCATTCACTGGGCAACAGATCAGATTTAACCCACTCATAGACATCGATAGTTGCGCCTGGAAATAATTTACCCCAATTATTTTTTCTAAATAGTTCATCACCTTGCTCATAGAATTGATATTTTGCTGTGCTTAGGTCCCACCACAACTCTCCAACGTGATCATCTATCCAACTAAGATTGCTATCAACAATAGCTGTTGAATTTCCAATTGAATAGACTGCAGGGTCAAATGATGATTTGTATTTTAATTCTTGTTCAGCAATTCCTGCAACTTTTCCTTTCAACGGATCAATTACATCTAAATATTCTATAACTTCTTCTTTAAAAGAATCTATTAATGCTACTCTATCAATAGTTGAAATATCAACTAAGTCTGGTTGTTCTCTTAACAGTTTTAATCCACTAACGGTTAAATCTGTTTTGCCAAATTGATAAAACTTTGATGCTCCGGTAGTCGACGGTGCTCCTACATATACATTATTATTATTAACCGCAACTGCGTATCCAAATTTATCTCCAGATATTGGAGAAGGATCCGTTATTTCTTCTGCCTGAACAAATGATCCGTCTATATTATAATAAACAAATACAGTTCCCGAATCTTCGGCAATTTCAGTAAAGTTAGTAGTTCCGTTATCAAATGTGGTTTCGCCATCTTTGAATTTTTCATCAAATTTCAACGGAATAGTTCCATTAACTCCTACTGCACTTATTGCTAATTTATTATTATTATCACTAATTGCTATAGATTTACCAAATTTTAAATCACTATTTTTTAATGGGTTGTCAATAACTTGATAAAGAGTATACGTAAAATCCAATGATGGCAATGCCTCTAATCGTTGATTACGATATATTGCAGCATTAGTAGGATTACTTAAATTGTTAGAAACAATTGTCTGATTAAAAATATCAAAAGTACTACTATCTAACCCAGCAATCATCCATCGTCTTATTTGTTTTTCTGTAGGATATAAAGGAGCATTGGCGTTGGCTTGATATGCAGCAACAACAGCACTCCTTGATGATTTTGTATCTATTGCATCTGCTGCTCTGGCCGTATCAATAGTGGCAGCAAGAGTTGGATTATTTGTTCTGTTAGTATTGTTTACATTTTCAAAATCAGTAAGTCCCTGAACCATCCAATAATTTATTGATATTTCGCTGGGATACAATTCGGCCTGTAGATTAGTAGCATAGGTCAATAGTACTTGTGCTCTAGATGATTTTGGATAATCAGCTGCACGGGCTTGAAGCCAACTTAGATATATAGTAGGATTAACTTCAATATCACGTGTTACAGCAGCATTAAATGCACCTACTAGATCAGTTGTCTGAACCAAATATCCCAATCCCACTGTCATCCAATATCTTATTTCTTGTTCAATTGGATACGGATTAGCATTAAGATTATTTTGATAGGCGGCTATTACTTCTGCTCTGGTAGATTTTATTTTTGCTCCTGTATTACCCACTGCATCTGCTGTTCTAGCAGCATCAATAGAAGTTGCAAGTGATGGAGAATTAGTTCGTCGGGTAGTTACATCGTTATTAAAAGTAATATTATCTAGTCCGAGACCAGATGTCATCCAGGATAAAATATCCCCCTCGCTAGGATTTACTTCTGCACGTAGATTTAAAGCATATGCATATATTACTTGCATCCTAGTTGATATATAAGGAGAAAGTGCTACAAGTGCGGCTCGTTGAGCAAGATTTGCTGCATAAGTTGTTGGATCTATTATATTATTATATGCAATTTCTTCAACAAATCCATTTGTACCTGATCCAAGACCCTTTACCATCCAATATCTTATTTCTTGTTCAGACGGATATAATGGTGCATTAACATTGGTTTGATATGCAGCAATAACATCGGCCCGTGATGATTTTATTCCAACAATATCTGCTGCACGTTCTTTATCTATTGCTGCTGCGGTTGTAGGATTAGATGCTCTCTCAAAATTAATTGTTGAATCAAACGAACTAAGGCCTAGCACTGTCCATATATTAATTTCTAACTCACTAGGATGCAATGGAGCAAGTGAATTCTTAGCATATGCAAGTATCACAGATGCACGACTTGCGTTTATGGCAAGGCCAGTTCCAAATAATTTATAAATTGCAACTCTTCCGTGTGTACCATTTAATGCTACTTTTGTTTCTGGGGATGAAATCGCAAGATACGACCCGTCGGAAGACATGGCAATATTTTCTCCAAATGACGATTTTCCATTAAACGGTGATGGTATACTTTGGAACCAACGAAGATCTTTATCATATAATTGCACAATACCTGTTGTGTTGCTTATGGTATTAATATAATAAGGAGCACTAACGGCCATTAAAGAACCTCTAGAATTTCCAGCAATGCTATATCCAAATTGGCTACCTGCATTCAAAGAATTAATTGAGTTAAGATTAATACCAGAAGGATGTGCAAAAATATCAGTTGACGGGGCAGCAGATTCTATTTGTGCTCTTGCATTATCAATACTATCTGCAAGAGCCTGGTCGGCAGCTCGAGCACTTATTACGGCTGCATTAAAAATACTATTTTTATCTCCAAGACCGTTAATCATCCAGTATCTAATACTAGATTCAGCTGGATATGGTTCTGCCAATTTATTATTTTGATAAGCAGCAATAACATCAACTCGTGATGAGAGTACTCCAATTGCATCATTTTCTCTATCCAGATCCCAATTCATGGCTTCTTCTGGATGTGCTAATCTATAATCAATATGAAATTTATCAAGATTTTCAATGCCAACTGTCATCCAATTTAGTATAGTTACTTCTCCATAAAATAAAGGAGCAACTACACTTTTGGCCAGTGCATATATTACCTGTAATTTAGTGGCTTTATAATAAGATGGTCTAAGTACATTATATGCATATACTCGTCCAGTGTATGTATTAACACTATCGCCCGGTGCTCCTACTAATAAAAGAGTATAACTATCTGATTCAGGTTGACTATTATATATTGAATGACCAAATCTTGCATGGGCGGCTGTACCTGTAGTTGTTGCATAAGGATTAACTAAAACTTTTTCAGTAATTTCTTGAATAAAATTTTTGTCTGTGCTACTAATTTTTACTATGCCTTCGTATCCAAATGTTTTTGCAACTCCTGTACCTGAACTAACAATTACAATACCTGTTGAATTAGTATTTGCACTTGAAACCACAACATTACTTGCTGTTGGAGCGCCTACAATCAATAAACCTTTATTAATGTCAAGTGATAATGAATATCCAAAATCATTATCAATGTTATCTTGGCAATATACTTTAGAATGATTGTTTAATGTATAATCAAATTGTTTTACCAATTTATCATTATTTTTAGAATATACACCTACATTTCCATATTTAGGAAAATTTGAAAATTTACCAGGAGACGACGTTAATAAAATACTACTATTCTCTAGTGTAAATATAGATTCTCCTAGTCGTTGTATAAATGATGCAGTATTAGCAATATCAACAAACTTATTTGCATAGTTTTTTATTTTTTCGTAAACTTGCCATTTACCATTGCTACCATTATCTACCCAAATCTTTTCTCCAATTTTTAAATTAGATAACAATTTATTATCTGATAATTCTGCAATATTATTAAATCTTGATTTTTCAAATGTAAATAATAATCCATTTGTTAATAGATCAGAATTAACAATTGTGGTTAAATCAGACGATACTGTAAATTGATCCAGGCGAGGAATATCAGTAATAATATGTATTCCGTTAACTTGATTGTTAAAATTAACTATAGATACAATATCACCTATGGATAAATTATGATTTATATCAGTGGTGAAAGTAATATCTATAGCAGGTGAACTTACAAATACACCTGCAATCTTAGATGATAATTTAGTATATCTATAAACATCCCACTCACCGTTGTCTAAGAATCCTAACCAGAAAGTGTTGCCTTCTTGTATTAAAGAATTATTAGCAATATCTAATAAACTATTTTTATTGTAGGCGGTTACAGTAACATCGTCGGATCTTACATAGCCAGCTGTGGGTAATTTTATATTATTATCAGCAAATGTACTATAATACGTATTAAACGTTGATGAAGAAATATAAGAATTTGGTAATATTAATAAATCAGACTGTAGTTTATAATTTATTAAAGGATTTGTATTTGCAGGAATAATATCTGTAAATTTAACTATGTATGGATTTTCAGATGATACACCTTCGTTGAGAGTAAATTCTATTTCGTTATATGTTTCAAAACTACCATAATTTCCTAACCTAAATGCCCATTCTTCATTGAAGTTAATATCACCCTGGCGAGAAAATTTTCCAACTTTGGATATTTTATCAATTGCGTTTTTAGTACCTTTTTCTTTAATATATCCTTGATAAAATTTGTACTGACTAATATTATTTGTAAAGATATTATTTAAAAACGTTCTTGGAGTATAGCCAATAAGATGTTGTGCTAATTGTTGTTGTGTAGCATCAAAGTTATCAATATCTAAACTATAAAAATCTTCAAATTGATTAATTTTATAATCAAAGTTAGTTAATAAATTAGATTCAGGTTTTTTATTTAATTTTATCCATTTTGTAAAATCAAATTTTGAATCATTAATAATCTTTGCATCAGCTTCATAGTAAGCACCGTTATATCTAACAACGTTGCCTGGAAGATATTTACTATTAGAAATCCAATCTGTAATATTAACATTATCATATACAAACCCAGGGCTAGATAGATCTCCATTCCACCCTGCAGTTCTAAATCCTGTAAGTTTAATTCTACGTTGTTTATAACCTGTTTCTATATCATAAATGGTATCATTAAAAATTGTAGTGTTTTTAATAACCATTGCATGTTCTTTTTGCACAGAATTTAGTGTAGCAAAGAATATGCCATCTAGAGTACCCACCGTCTTAATGGTGCAGAATCCGTCTTCTCGAGAAAGTGTAAATTTATCAATTGGGAATGATTTTCCATCGGCCTTTAATAAACTATATTCATACTTGCCTGTGGATATATTATCAACCACAGAGTCAGCAAAAGAATATTTTAAATAATCAGAAAATGGACTTAATGTAATTAAATTACCATCTGCCCAATTTTGAGTAGTCCAGTATAAAAATTCTTTACCAGTAAATTCCCAATTAGTAATTTCATTTAAATCAGAATTATACTCATCAAAAACAAATCCTTCTTTTTTAAGATATGCGCCATAACCTATTAATATATCATACACTTCTTGCACCGTAGAAAAACTTGTTCCATAAGGAATCTTGGTTACTCTACTTTCAAATTTTAATGATGTTATTACGGTTGTGCCGCCAACCATAGGCAATGACGGAAGTGGATAAAATAATGTTATATCAAATGTAGATTGTACCGTATGTCCAACTTTAACTCTATAATATTTTCCATTATAACTTATAATTTGTCCTTGTTTATAATAATGTGTAGTAACTGTATTACCAGGTGCATTGACATCTATTGCTCCTGCTCCACTTGATCCTGTTGTGCCTACCCACTCTGTAAATGATTCAGACTTTCCGCCAATGGTTAATGTACCAGAGCCGTGTATAGGTGCTAATATTTCAAAATACGGATTAACTCTATCATACCCTTTAATTGTAAATCCGCCATTGGATTTTTGAATTATTACACCCGATATACTAGATGATTTAACAGGATTACTAACATTCAATAATAACGTATAATCTTCTGGAGGAAGTATTGCACCCGGTGATTGAGAGATTGGATCAATAGAATCAATTACAATTTGTAATTTGTCTTTGCTAACAAATCCTCCCAACTTATGAAATAAATTAAAATCAATATAATCTAAATCTTGTTGTAGACTGTTGAGATAATGCAAATCTTTCTGTGATCCTACTTCAACTACATATACTCCATACCCTGCTGTTTGTACATTATTTTGTCCTTCTAACAATAGTTTTTTAGGATTTAAATATAGATCATCTTCTAAGTAAGTTAATTGACCTGTATTACTATTCAATGTTGTTCTACTTGTATCAAACATTGAGGATGTATAGTTGATCGGATCTAGTAGTGCCGCTGCCGCATTTAATGCAAATGGCCAATAGCTACTTTTTCTCCAGGCAGTTTCTGCAGGACCTTGATCTCCAAATTTCCAATCAGATAATTTGTCATAATAACCATTTTCATTTACTAAAAATTCAGATGGTGCTAATAGAACTCCAAATTCGTCAACTGGAACAATAGCATCAAATCCAGGGCGAGCATAATTGATATTAATATCAGTAGATACTAACGGATCGCCAGTTAACCCGGATGCAATTGCTGATATTAAATTTTCGCGTTTTGTAGGATTTATCCAATTATAATTTGCATCCCACCATGTAGGTTTATTTGCATGACCTAACATTTTCCATGGGGATATATCAGGCCTGTCTGTATCAAAGAAGTCGTTATAAATGCCTCTCCAATACCCGGATAAAGTTGTATTAGTTAATGTGTTATAACTATTTTTATAATTCCATGTAAACGAATCACCTTCATCGAATACATTATTAGTTGATGCATCTATATTATATACACCAAGCCATTTAATGAAATCTTTAGTTAATAATTTCGTTGCGGTGTCGTTTCTTAATACCATATTTGTATCTACTAAAGAATATCTATCATTTCTAAACATTCCCGGTAATACAGAATTAATATCAAAAATAGTAGCATCATATGTTACTTTGATATTATTATAAACACGTTTTTCATATTCAAGAATAATAGCATCTCTATAATCATTGTAAGCTGGCATGATACTTCCATCATGCCCTCGTATAGCTATAATCTCTACATTTTTTCTATAAGAATCATCACTATACATTATAGGTTCATATGCTGGATATAAACCTAATTTACTAGGCGTAGGAGGTACAAATGATCCTGATGTATCTGGATAATAATATATGTTAATAATATCATCAACATTTAATTGTTGATGAAACACTATTTCATCTGCTACAATAGTATAATCTATTCCATATACTAACTGCTCATTGCCAATATATACCAATACAGATTTAAAACTTAATGTTGACAGATTAAAATCTACTCCAATTGGATATGTATCAATATTAGTATTAGAAACTGTATAAGATTTTTTTATTTTGTTAGACCCATAACCTAACATGTCAGATCTATAGTACGGCGAGTGAGAATCTTTATTGCTATTAATATTAATTAAAATTTTATCAAGGGCATCGGCTGGTGATAATTGACTGTCAACACTTATCATTGATCTTAATAGATACATTTTAAATTGATTGTATTGGTCACCTGCATATCTTATTGCATCAACTGTATTATGTTCTTTTTTTCCAAGAAAAATTTGAGGAAAGGATATTGGATTAGAATTTACAACTAATCGTGTTCCATATTTTGAATATCCAGATACATCTCTTAAATTACTAATACCGGGTACTGCTCCTGAGAATTCAGATAGTCCTCTAACCATTGTAATTAAATGGTCGCTAAGTTCAGTTAATGTCATATCCGAAATTGGACCATTTAAAGGATTATGTGTTAATCCAATAGGTGCCTCATAAAATCCATTTGAATTAGGAATATCATTAGATACAATTGACAACGAAACCACATCATTAACATTTAATTTTTTATCAAAATCAATATTTAAACCCGATATTGTAGCAGTTGTTAATACTGAATTTACCAATATTGAAACATTAGTTAATGAGCTAACTGAGTTAACCTTTATAGTATTAGTAGCAGTTGCAATTGTCTGTACTTCAATAATTGGAATTTGATAATCTACAGATGATTGCCAAACATTAACATAATTATCAGTGCCTACTTTAAATAAAGTAACACTGGTATTAACTAAAGAACTTACGCTATTACGAGGATTGGTAATCCTAACACTATCCGTCATAAAATAATTCTTGAACAAATAGCTACCAACACCGACACTATTTTGATACTTTAATGGAAAACCTAAAACTTTATCATATATTGTTCCAATTTCATATCCAAATATTTTACAGCCATTAAAATTAGAATTATAATAAGTTGATGTATCTCCATAACTAATATGATTGTGATTATAAAGATCAAATAACGGTGCTTGATTTATCTTTGTATGCTGTTGTGCATACATCCATTTAGATGTATTATGATTATAATACCAAGATGTTCCTGCGTAGTTGTTTCCAAGATTTATTACCACAGAGTCCATTGATAACGGATCGATCGGTGTTATTAAATGTAATGTAGGGGGAGTTGTAGTAAAATCAAAATCTACAGTATATATTTTTCCTCTAACAATATCATCAACATCGGCATTAAAAATTACAGTATTTCCTTGCTCAAGCAACATACCGTCGACATAATAACCGATAGTGCCTTCAACACTGTTAAATGCATTAAAGGTGCTATCGTCAATATAATCTATTTTTCCAATTCCAATGTTACCAAAATTATATAATTGTATATCTGCTCTAAATTCTATAATAGGTCTTTTTGCACGAGAATTTAAAGACAACAAAAAATCACTTTTATTAATTTCTGCGGTGATTCTTATTATTTCAGAATGGAACCAACGATTATAGCGGCACCATGGATTTAAATCTCTACTTGCTCGGTTAATTGTAATGTATTCTGGTGTCAGCGGTATTTTCTTATCGCCGTCAAATGGATAATTATCAAAGGCGGCGCCGTCAAATGTTTCATTGTAAACTGTGTCTACTAACTCATTTGCATTTAATAAATCTACCTCAATTAATTTAATAGATGATCCAACCCCTTCAACATAATATTCTTTGCCATCAGATGACAATTTTAATTTCATTCCGTTACTTAATGAATAATTATTTAAAATTGTATATGTAGATGTACTTTCTATATTTTCCTTAAGATCGTCTACTAATATAGAATCTGGACCAGTTGGTAGCCAATAATAATGTGTATAATTTACTAACTTATCCCATTCAATATAAGGATCATATGAATAGAACTTTGATCTAAATAAAAGATCAAGATTGTCAGTTTTACCGCCTTGTATTTTTATCTCATTTATTAAATCATCAAATGCAATTACATCTGTAATTTTTTCAGAATTATCTTTTAATATTAAAGCTGGTTCAAGAGAATAATTTGTACGTAGAGATGAATCTTCACCTATGTAATAATCATTAACTGGATTATAGTTAGGAGATATTTTTGATCCAACAAACCCGTCAATGCGTTCTATTTGAGGAGTTTGAATTAATGGATCAATTGTGCCAGATAAGAATTTTGAATTCTTATCTGATTTTAAGTACTCTGGTAACAAGTTAACTGATTTTTTGTTATCTGCCATTTTATGATCCACTTGTTGTTATAATAGATGATGATGATTTTAATTGTGTCGCTGTAATAGCATCAATAATTTCAATATCTTTAATTTCTGCACCACTAACAAATAATTCGTTTGATAAACAAGTAACTTCGTACAAACTTCCAAACGCACTAGTCTCAGTTAATGGAACAATAATAAAATTTGTAATGTCAGGAGTAAGCATGTTCATTACATATGTAGACAGTTCTCCGAAGTGAAAACTTTGTCCAAACTCCCAATTTTCTAATGCAAAGAAATCTTTAATTGCAGAAAGTATTCTTGTTTTTAAATCGTTGTCTGTTGTAATTTTATCAGGATTTTTAACCGCTTTAAATTTTGCCTGTAAATTAGGAACCGCATTAGATCCAAATAAGATCTTATATCTCACTGAATGAAAAACTATCTCATCACTAATGGCTTTTATAGGTGATAGTGTTTCCATATAATTTTGTTCTAATGCTTGACTAGTAGGTGGCAATGGTTCTGAATTTAAATTTCCTAATAACCAACTTCTAATATCATTATCATACGTTGTTGTCAATACATATATATCTATAAAGTTTGATTTGCTAGGATCAATGCGTCTTTCATTGCCGCTATTATGTTGATAATGAAATTTAATATTAGAACGACCATTCCTGCCAAAATATAGATCTGTATAAATTAATTTCTGATATGTCGAGGACCAATACTTTACTATATTCAAAGAAGAATTGTAAAAATAAAATAAGTCTCCATCATTAATTGTATTAGTGGTATTAGCTTTATATGTTAAAAACTCATATTCCGTAGAGAATGGAATTATATTGGCATTGCTTAATTTATATCCCGGTTGACCTGAACTTTTTTCAAAATATATAAACTGAGATCCTACTATTGCATCAAACGATGTAGGATCAAATAATTGTCCTGTATTATCAGCATCATAAAAACTAATTTTTACTTTTTTAGGTTCAACGTATCCATCTGCTTGTATAACAGGACTATCAATTTGCCAAGGATGATCGTTGCCTAACCCCGTGGTAGATGATATTGCTAAAGAATTTATAGAAAGTATATTAATTTTATCTTTGATAATTTTATTTGTTGTAAAATCATAATTAACAGATGATTTATCAATAAAGAAAGAAGTCTCTTGACTGCTTTCAAATATATAATTTAATAATCTACAAGTTACTTTATATTGTTTGCCAGTCCATACAAAAGAAATTAACCAACTAGCATCCAGACCAACTTCTTCTGCATTGTTTTGATTAAACAAACTAAATGGAGCCAAAGTGTTTAAATTAGAATTAAGTATAATGCTCCACTCACGTGTGGTAGCATTAACAGTTAATCCAAAATTCTTTTTTGTCATGCAAATGTTTGCAATTTCACTTTCAATTGGATAACTCAATGTATTATTAAACTTAGGAATAACCGCATATGGAATGCAGCCATCTGGAACACGAATTGAAAAAATTATAGGACCTGTTCCATTAGATAATGCGCCTTGACCAAAATTAGATCCATCACCTATAATTTTCTTAACGGCGGCCCAAATATATATACGACCATTTGTAGGAACTCCAGAGGTCGGAGTAGTTTTTAAAATGTTGTTGATGTCAAAATACTTGCCTGCTGGTGCATAAAATTGAATCATTGCACCATTAGTAATATAACCTAAAATACCAGAACCTCCAACAGCATAGGGTTGTGTACCAATATAAAAATATCCTCTACTTTGAGTAGAAAGTATATTAACTTCTTTCCATAATATTCCCAATGAGTATAAATCAATTTTATCATAATGATTTAAATAAAACGATCTTATATCAGGAGAGGTGATTATTGGAGCTAATGTATTTTTAATTATAGCTACTACTTGATTTTTATTTGTAAATTCAAACTCAAATATATTATTGGTTTCTTCTTTGTATAAAATACCATCGTTGGCAAAAATATTAGTGTTGCTATATTTTCCAGTGACATCAGATAAATCAATATATTTGCTAAGACCGCTTGATACACGGTTAATGCTCTTAATTTTTAAAATGTCTGCGCCGGCTTTTAAAGGAGCAATATTATAATCTTCCCCAGTAATCATTCTATTTTGTGTATAATACAGTTGAGGTGCTTTTGTTTGTATACTAGCATTAGATTCTGCACCAGCACTATTAGTAACTGTATATTGTAAACTCAATGTCATGGTCAACGAATGACTTTGTCCAGTAGCATTGAGATACGGTATAGTTACAGAAATTCCACTCATTTGCTCAGGTTTAATAACATAGGTTAACCCATTGCTTTGTCTATAAAAGAATGTAAAGTTTCCTTTTGGTAAATCACCAAAAATGCCGTCGGCAAAGTTTAAATCTATCTGATCTCGATCACGGCTACTTATAGCATATAGTGTTCTAATACCATTGTTTACACTATTATAAATTACATTATTTCCAACTAATGATGGAACGCTGGTCCATAATTTAGAATACTTGCCATTCTTATCTAATTGCCATAACCAGGTATCTGTATTATTAATGTCAGGGGTGTTGATACCTATAATTTCATTAATTACTGGATTACTAATACTAAAGGTTGAAAGATTTATTGTACCTTGTTTGAAATGTGCAAAGAATCCTGTATTAGCACTTCCACTACCTTGGTTGTCATTTTTATAAATGATACTAAAAAGATTATCAATAATTGAATTTCCAGGAGTTGGTGGTTTTTCATATACATAATCTTTGCCTGAAAACGTTGCAGGCACTACTTCAAAATTCATAGATGTACCATTTATATTTTTAGAAAAACTAAAAACTGGAACATCTTGTGTTGAGCTAGAAATTTTATATTGTTCTGTAGATATAGAATCTATGGTTGTTCTATCAATAGGATTTCCAAAATTGCTAGACATTGCAGAATTCATAATGTTTATGAATTGTTGATACCAATCAGGATTTGTTGGATCATTCCACCCAATTGTAGTATCTGCTAAATTTGTACCATTTGAATCATAAACACTATCAGTAGTAGATATGGCGGTGAATTTTAAGAAACCACTAGCAGGAACATTTCTGGTAGGGTTGTAACTAATCAATTGTGCAAGACGTAGAATACTATCTCTACGTTGTGCAGTTTCAAGAAAATTTTCACGGGCATTTAAATCAATACGAAAACTTAAATTTTGTCCTAGATACGCAATAACATCTATAAGAGCAATATATTCACTGCTGTCAATATAGTCATTGAATTCTTCAGGATATTTTTCCTGAAGATAAGAAATCATTGTACGACGTAGTGTTTCAAAGTCGTAGCTTGTAAAGTCAGCATTACGAAAAGATTGATAAATCTTTTTCCAATCTTCGCTAA
>Ga0214919_10002359_pt1 | contig 29776 bp, 27 predicted proteins | sample LL1503_MetaG_FD_177994 | JGI IMG/M metagenome (GOLD analysis project Ga0214919, IMG submission 177994) | Freshwater microbial communities from Lake Lanier, Atlanta, Georgia, United States - LL-1503 | ecosystem: Environmental > Aquatic > Freshwater > Lake | place: USA: Georgia | collected... | reverse complement strand
CCAATGAAATCTTATTTTTAAACACAGGCGCTGCATAACTGGTTGGAATACCAATGGTCTGATCGCCTAATTCGACAGGAAAAAAATACTTTACTCCATAGATTAGTAATTCTTCACAAGCACTAAGAACCGGTTGATAGCGGTTTTTATCTCCACCCAAATTAATCAACCCCGACTGTTCCAACCTCGAAAGACTGGCATTAATCACCGAAGGGCTTAAACACAAATGGGTTGCCAATTGATACTGGGGCCAATCTAAATGATCTGGATTCGCCAATATTTTCAATAAAACAATAATATCTTGCGGTTTTAACATGGTTGTCAATCTCATGCTGGGCTTAAATTAGACTTACTCTAGCACTTAAAAATTCTAAAATCTAGAATCTAAATTCTGGAATCTAGATTCGAGAATCAAGAATCTAAAATCTAGAATATTTAAAACTAATATTTTTCGTCGCCGAACTAGGTAACACCGTAATCCCAAATCCAGAGGCCACCATGTATAACAAAGTCTCTAACGACGCCCCTTCGATCAAACTTTGTTTATGTCCTACTTGAAAACATTTCGGGCAACTTTGAACCACCTGGTCTCTAAAACAATTCCCGGCTTCTAGTAATAAAACATCCTGATCAATTAAATCTTCTTGGCTTAATCCAGCTTTTTGACTTAAGACATGATCCGCTCTCATGACAATTACAAAAGCTTCTTCATAGACTGGACTCACTAATATTCCTGGATGCTCAAAAGGCAGGGCAATAAACGCGGCGTCTAAACTTCCTGCATCTAATTTCTCCCGAATCTTCTGGGTATAACCCTCTTCAATCACCAAGGGGAAATTCGCCACTTTATCCATGAGAGATTTAATCAAAGGCGGAAAAATATAAGGCCCAACTGTATAGATTGCCCCCAATCTTAAGGGCATCTCTAAACCAGATTTATAAGACTTCGCCATAGATTCTAATAGTTCTAATTCATTCAGAATTTTCTCAGCCTGATTTAATAAAACCTCGCCTTCTTGCGTCACCGTCACTGTTTTTCGATGCCGTTCAAATAAAGCCACACCCAAGCTTTCTTCGAGTTTTAATATCGCCGTACTCAAAGACGGCTGAGAAACAAAACTTTTCAGAGCGGCACGACCAAAGTGAAGTTCTTTCTTTAAAGCCAGGGCGTATTTCAAAGAGACGAGCGTGAGCATGTTTGGGGCCTTTTAATTTTTAAAATCTTTAATTTAATAATTCACTGAAATTAATGACATGACTGAAATAGTTGCTCTCTAATACAGACTCTGCAACACCACTCACATGAATCAAAACAGGCATCACTGAAAAGCCTCTAGGTAGCGCAATAGAGTTAATTTTTTGCTTCATTTCTTCAATAATAGAAAGCCCTAAAGAGTCGACTGAAAATTTAATTTCACACACATAAAGCACCGTCCTAACTTGAATTAAATAATCGATCTGACATCCCTTTTTTCTCAATCCTGGCCTCTGGAAATAAGGGTTATCTAAGGTAATTTCTTCGGGATAAATATTTAATTTCTGCCAAATAAAATGCCTATTATTTAAAACAAGATTTTCAAATTGCAGACCCATCACGCTACTTAAACCAGGAATGCTCGATAAGGCTCTATTTCTAAACATATCGTTTTCAATCTTGCTTTCATTGGGCCCAATATATTTCAAATAAAATCTCAAATAATTATCCGAAAGTCGGTACTGACTTAAGGCTGAATCACTCGCTTCTTTAAAATTCCAGGTCCGATCTCTTTTAATAAACCCGGACTTAATCAAGACGTTTAGATACTCAGTCAAATGCCCATTAGGATCCATATTCAAACACTCGGCAATTTGACTAAATTCTTTAGCACCATCGACTAAAGTCCCCACAATCTTTTGGTAAGTCTCAGTCCGTTTTTGAAAAATATCCCCAAAGATTGCTTTGAACTCTCGAAACAAAACACCCTCTCTGGAAAAGCAAAGATCTTTGATATTTTCATCGGCGAGTCGATCTGATTTTATTTCCTCTAAATATCTGGGAATTCCTCCTGTCACACAAAGAATCTTTAGTTTCTCATAGGCGGATCCACGAAAACCCAACGCATTTAATAAGCCATTACATTCAGGAACTGAAAGTTCACGAAGCTCCAAAATTAAAGAAGGACGGCCCATAAACGCAGTTCCCTGCAAGATATTCTCTTCAATCCAAATAGAAACAGAACCGCAAAGAATCATCATTAATTTAGGGTTTTTCTTAAATAACCCATCCCAAGCTGTTTTTAATTTCCCTAAAAAATCTGGATCTTTCGAACCCATCCAAGAAATCTCATCCAGCAAAATAATCACTCGACCGGTTTGAGTTTCTTTTGCCAATAAAATAAATAAATTCGCCCAGTCATCTGTTTTTAAGACGGGTAGATCTGTATTCCTGGCCAGCTGCGCTGCAAATTCATCTCGCTCTGATTGCGCCGTCGTACTTTCAGTGGGCGCAAGACCTGTAAATTCTAGAAATCTCGAACCTTTGGCAAACTCTTCGACTAAGCAACTTTTACCAATCCGTCTTCGGCCCTGAATAACCACAAGGCTCGAAACCTTCTTCTGACTTAAATCTTTTAAACTTTTGAGCTCTTGAACTCGGCCAATAAAAGGCGCTAATGACGGTGACATACTGATCCATTATTTCGGGCTTAGAATCGACAAATGTAAATCCTTCGCCCAATTTAAGCAATACGAAATCAGGCGAAGGATTAACATTTGCACATCTCTCGCCCGATTTAAAATTAATTTTCAAACCAGATTTTTATCTAAAAAATCACTGACAAAACCACTAAGATCTTCATATATATCAATATTATTTTCTGTATTTAAACTTTTTAAGCTCTCCAAAGTCTTCTTCCCAGACCCCGTCAAAACCAAAACAGGCTTAACACCAGCAGCCCTCGCCGCTTCGATATCTTTTAAACTATCACCCACAAAAACACTATTTTTTAAATCAATCTTTAATTTTTTTTCTATTTCAAATAACAAACCTGGTTTTGGCTTTCTGCATTCACAATTTTCTTTCGGATGATGATTACACTGGGCAATATAATCAAAATGCCCGCCCAGATTTTTTAAACTTGTCTCCATTTTCGTAAAAATTCTTACAGCATTCTCAAGGCTATATTTTCCTTGAGCCGGCCCCGCTTGATTCGTCGCCATCGCGACTAAAAATCCTGCTTTATTTAACTTCGCAATGGCTTCTAAACTTCCTGGAATTGGCACCCACTCTTCCGGCGTTTTTATATACTCTTTCGAGTCAAAATTAATCACGCCGTCTCTATCTACAATCACACAGGTTTTATCCATTATTTTTCACTCACTAAGGGCTTCAAATTTTTTTCTAGATCTTCAACGCTTAAATTACCCACTAGACGCATCTCTGTGAGCCCCGCCGGCTTGTCTTTTCTATTATTTAAATTATTTAAAATAATCAAAGTCGGCAGACCTAATATTTGATAATGATCTAATAAATTCTGGGACGCTCGATCATCTGCCGTCACATCAATCCGAATGACTAAAATTTTATTCTTACTAGTCTTTAAAAAATCTAAAAAATTCTCATTTCTAAACTTATCCGCCAAGAGCTGACACTCGACGCACCAATTGGCATAGAAATCCAAAATAATCACAGGCTCTGTCGCTTGCGATAAGGCTTTATTTAAATCAGTCAAAGAACTGACCCTGATCTCATCAAGCGCATTATTTTTAGATTGGCCTTGGGTTTGAGTTTGGGTTTGAGAAAAATTTAAAAGATTTGAGAATTTAGAAAATTCAGAATCAGGGACTATTCGGCTGAATAAATAAATCGCCATGATAAACATTAAGCAGCCCATGAAAATTCTCATCCACTGCATCCACTTTCCAGCTTTTGGAATAAATTTCCCCAAGCCCACGCTGATAATTATTAATGGCAGCCCCATGCCCAAGCCCAGTACAAATAAACTCAAAGCGCCAAATAAACTATTACCAGAACTTGCCATCAAACTTAAAACACCAATTAATGGCCCACTGGTACAAGGCGAAATGACCAGAGTAGACAAGACCCCCATGAGAAAGACACCTAATAAAGACCCCGTCTTTAATTTCTGATCTATTAGTAAAACTTTATGTCTAATAAATAAGGGCAGCTGTAAAGTAAATAATCCTAAAGTCGATAGGCCCAGAAATATAAATAACAGCGCCATTAAAACAATAACCAGGGGTGTTTGAAAAAATGCCTGGAAGCTCACGCCGATTTTGCTAATTAAAAATCCTACCAATGCATAAGTCAGCGCCATGCCTAAGACATAAGAGCCAGCCAGGCTTAAACTATTTTTTAAATTTCTAGAATTTTTATTATTTTGATCTTTTTTATTATTTAAATTATTCCCCAAAATAATGCTGGACAGTATGGGAATCATGGGCAAAACACAGGGTGTAAAAGTTAAGCAAATACCCAAAATAAACAAGCCAGCTAAAACTAGGAACCAGGGTTTATTGTGCGCCCCCTCTCTGCCCAACTGACCTACGGCTCGTTGGTCTGCTTCTCCCGCAGGGGGAGAGACGATGTCAGAATGGAGAGAATTTACAAATTGATTCAAATTAAAACTCTGATGCTGCATGGGGTAGCAAAGCTGGTCTGAACAGCCCTGATAAGTAATAAATAAATAGGTACTAGAGGTGATTAAATTTTGTGAAATTAAATTTTTAAGCGGGATCTCTAGATTCAAATTATTTTCATATTCAATTTGATTCCCAAACACTGGGTCTTGTCTTGTAATTCCCTCTGGGTAATTAATATTTTTTATTTCTAGATTTTTATTTTTTAAATCTTGATTAGCTGAATTAGCTGAGTTAACTAGCTCAAACTTTAATCTGGACTGATATAAATAATACCCAGGCGCGATTTTAAAACTTAAATTAATCAGCTGATCTTGGGCATCTGGCTGAATATTTAAAACAAAAGCTTGAGAAGCTGAGAGCGGCTGGTTATTTAAATTATTAGGATTATCAGCTGGATTATTATTTATATTTTCTAGACCCAGATTCTGATAAATATTTTGAGAATTATTAGCTGAATGATTATCAGCAAAAGCTTGTGAGATAAAAAAAATAAAACCAAAAATAAAAAATCTTAAAAAATTTAAAATCATTAAATTCACTATGTTTAAACTCCCAAAAAATCACTGAAATTAATAACCCGATCAAAATACCGCTGGTCTATTAAATCATCGGTTACCCCATTCACATGAATTAAAACTGGCCTGATAGAAAAGTTTTTCGGAATGGCTAGCGCTTCTATTTTTTTCTCAATCTCTTGAATAACACTGGAGCCAATAGGCTGTTTAGAAAATTTAATCTCGCAAAGATATAAAGTATTAAATCGCGTCTGAATTAAATAATCGATCTGACAGCCTGCTTTTTTCTTAGAAGCACGCTGATAAAAAGGGTTATCGACTAAAACCTCTCCATAGGGAATCTCCAGCACTTTTTTAATCAAATGGCGATTATTTAAAACCAAATTTTCAAATTGCAGCCCTGTGATACTGTCCCAGTGAGATAAAGAAGACATAGAAATAAACTCAAAGGCCCCTCGGTTGATTTTAAATAATTCAGGTTCGATATATCTCAAATAAAATCGGGTGTAATTATCACTGAGCCTATAAATTCGATGGCGCTTTTCACGGCCAGAAGCAAAATCCCAAGTGAAGTCATATTGAATAAATCCAGCTTCTTCAAGGTCATTAAGATATTCACTGATTAATCCAGAGGGTGTGGCGTTGATCGCTTCGCAGATATTTTTCAATTCCAAACTGCCATTTAAAATGGCCCTTAAAATCTTTTCATAAAGCTCGCTGCGAGCAGAAAAATAATCATTAAAAATATCCCGAAACTCTCGAACTAAAAGCCCCCCTGCTTGAAAACATAGTCTTTGAATATTGCTCTCAGCAGAAGCCGTAATATCTATATTTTCAAGATATAGGGGAACTCCACCTGTCACACTTAAAATTTTAAATTTTTCGAAAGCGCTAATTTTTTTGCGCCCCCAAAACAAATTACAGTCTTCCAAGGGCAACTCTTTCAGCTTTAAAACATAAGCGACTCGACCCACATAGCCTGTACTGGATAAAATATTTTTTTCGATCCAAGAAGAAATAGAGCCACAGATAATCAAAATAAATTCAGGGTTTTGTTTAAATTGCTCATCCCAGGCTGCTTTTAATTTAGGAAGAAAAGTCGGATCGTCGATCGCCATCCAAGAAATTTCGTCTAATAAAACAATCCATCGCCCCGTTTGAGTTTGCTGGGCCAGCGCATCGAATAAATCAGCCCAATCAGTCGATTTCAAAGCCGGTAAATTAAATTGAGAAGACAATCTTCTGGCAAATTCTTCTCTTTGCACTGAAGCATCCACGCCTTTGTCAGGGAATATGCCTGAAAATCGAAGGAAATTTTTTCCCTTTGCAAATTCTTCGACTAAACGGCTTTTCCCAACACGTCGCCTACCTGTAATGACTAAAAGACTTGCTGTTCTTTGATCTAAATAATGCCGCAAAGCTTTTAACTCTTGTTCTCTACCAATAAATAAAGGGGGCATTTTGGCTCCTCAGGCATTCTGATCATTATCCTATTTAATACCCCTATTGTACTACTTGAAATTGGAAAAAGTCATTTTCAAGTAGTGAGAATGGCTAACCTCCGCTACTTGAGAATGGAAAAAGTCATTTTCAAGTAGTGAGCGCAAAATATTTATTTAAAAATCTCATTAGTTTTCAGGGCACTAAAAGTACCCACTGGATTGACACAGCTTATCCACAGGATGTTATCTTGCCGAGCTAGAATTAACACACTATATTGTGTTGCCTTTAACATAAAACACAATATATAGTGTTTCTGAGATTTTAACCCCCTAATTTTTATCCCATTATTTTTTACAGGTTATAACGCACCCTGAGTGATAAATCTGGGATAAATTGAGGGGATTTTTCAGAAAATGATTAAGCCAAAACCTACATAAGATCAAAATAATAAAAGAGGACCAGACGCCATGAATTTAAATAACCCTGAAAATTCTAACCCAGAATCAAAACCAAATTTAAATAAAAATTCAAACCAACACTTAACCCCTAACCCAGACTTACATAACACGCCTGAACACCAGCTCCCCACTGAAAAAATATTAAAAGTTATTAAAAGAAACGGCGCTGTTTCGAGCTTTAATAAAGAAAAAATTAGCATCGCCATGACCAAGGCTTTTCTAGCTGTCGAAGGCGGTAGAGCTGCTGAATCTTCTAGAGTCCATGAATTAGTAGAACAGCTGAGCAATCAAATTTTGGATATTTTATTTAAAAGATTTTTCGCACTAGGCACTGTTCATATCGAAGAAATTCAAGATCAGGTCGAATTAGCGTTGATGCGCGCTGGAGAACATGCCGTCGCCAGAGATTATGTTTTATATCGTGAATCCAGAAAGAAAATTCGGGAGCAAAATAATCAGCCAACCGCCATCCCAGGAATTTTAAGAGTTAAGCAAAAAGATGGTTTATTAAAGCCACTAGATACAGAGCGATTAAACATAGTTTTATCTGAAGCCTGTGAAAATTTATCTGGCGTCGATAAGCAATTAATTTTCGAAGACAGTATTCGAAATTTATTTGAAGGAATCGATGAATCCGATGTCGCCCAATCTCTAGTCATGAGCGCGAGAACTCTGGTCGAAAAAGAGCCTAACTACAGCTTTGTCACGGCAAGATTATTATTAGATATTTTAAGATCTGAAGCGCTGAGCTATTTAAATATTGCGAGTTTTTCAACTCAGGCTGAGATGAAATCTTACTATCCCAAAGCCTTATTAGAATTTATAGAAAAGGGCATTTTAAACGGCCGGATTGATCCTAAATTACGCGAGTTTGATCTGGCCAAACTCGGCGCTGCGATTATTCCAGAACGAGATTTGGATTTTACTTATCTGGGCTTACAGACCCTCTATGACCGCTACTTTATTCATGAAAATCAAATCAGATATGAACTCCCTCAGGTATTTTTCATGCGTGTTGCGATGGGTTTAGCAATCAGTGAGCCCAATAAAGAGCAAGCGGCGATTGAGTTTTATCAGCTGCTTTCTAGTTTTAGCTATATGGCTTCCACGCCGACTTTATTTAATTCAGGGACCACCAGACCCCAGCTCTCCAGCTGTTTTTTAACCACTATTGGCGATGATCTCTCTGAGATTTACCAACAGATTCATAACAACGCCATGCTCTCTAAATTTGCAGGCGGTATTGGCAACGACTGGACACCCGTCCGTGGCATGAATGCCTATATCAAAGGCACGAATGGTCAGTCTCAGGGCGTGATTCCTTTTATGAAAGTCGCCAATGATACGGCTGTTGCAGTCAATCAAGGCGGTAAAAGAAAAGGCGCGGTTTGTGCCTATTTAGAAACCTGGCATATGGACATCGAAGAATTTCTAGAATTAAGAAAAAATACTGGAGACGACCGTCGTAGAACTCATGACATGAATACGGCCAACTGGATTCCAGACTTATTTATGAAAAGAGTGTTAGAAAAATCAGACTGGACTTTATTTAGCCCACACGAAACATTAGAGCTTCATGATTTATATGGCGAAGCCTTCGAGAAAAAATATGTCGAATATGAAACTCGCGCTCATCGTGGGGAGATTCAATGCAAAATCATTAAAGCCCAAAATCTCTGGCGCAAAATGCTGACCATGTTATTCGAAACCGGTCATCCTTGGCTGACGTTTAAAGATCCTTGCAATATTCGTTCGCCCCAAAATCATTGTGGCGTCGTACATAGCTCTAATCTATGTACAGAGATTACTTTGAATACATCCAAAGAAGAGATTGCCGTCTGTAATTTAGGTTCTATTAATTTACCCGCCCATATTAAAAATGGCGTCTTAGATATTAAAAAACTAAAACAGACCGTCAAAACCGCGGTGAGAATGCTCGATAATGTTTTAGATATTAATTACTACACCGTACCTGAAGCTCGAAAAGCTAATCTAAAACATCGACCTATTGGATTGGGAATTATGGGCTTTCAAGATGCCTTATATCTTCAAAATATTCCCTATGACTCAGACCAGGCTGTTGAATTTGCGGATCGCTCGATGGAACAAATTAGTTATTACACCATCGAAGCCTCTTGTGATTTAGCCAAAGAACGTGGGGCTTACGAAAGCTTCGAAGGCTCACTTTGGTCCCAAGGAATATTACCCATCGATTCAATTAATCTTTTAGCCAAAACACGGGGGCAATATTTAAATCAAGATATCTCCCAGACATTAGATTGGAATAAATTAAGAAATAAAGTTCGCACCATGGGCATGCGAAATTCTAATACGATGGCCATTGCCCCCACTGCGACTATTTCTAATATTTGCGGCGTCTCGCAATCGATAGAACCCACTTATCAGAATCTTTATGTCAAATCTAATATGTCTGGGGAATTCACAGTGATAAACCCCTACTTAGTCCAGGCTCTAAAAAATCAAAACCTCTGGGACGACGTCATGATCAATGATCTGAAATATTTCGATGGGTCTTTACATAAAATTGATCGGATTCCAGAAGAGATTAAAAATCTATTCAAAACAGCCTTTGAAATAGATTCAGCTTGGTTAATTCAAGCGGCCTCTAGAAGACAAAAATGGATTGACCAGGCCCAGTCTTTGAATATTTATATTGCCTCACCGTCTGGCAAAATCTTGGATCAAGTTTATAAAGATGCTTGGTTGTCTGGGCTTAAAACAACTTATTATTTAAGAAGCTTAGGGGCGAGTTCTGCTGAGAAATCGACTTATGAAAAATCAGAATTAAATTCTGTCAAAACTGGCGGACCTAAAGATTCAAAAGATGCTCAGGAAGTTCAGGATGTGAAAATTTGTTCCATCTTGGATCCGAGCTGTGAGTCTTGTCAGTAAATTTAAATAAGGGCGGACTCACAGCTCCGCCCCTACAAAAAAATCATCACCATAGGAAATAAATCTTCATGTCTCTTTCAGAAACTCAAACTCAAAATCCTACACACCCTCAAGCTTATTTACATGGATCCTTAGGCCTCGAACAAGTCGAAATGGGCGCCAAAAGAATCCAAGTCGATGACAAAAAAATTATCAATTGCCGGGCAGATCTCAATCAATTATTCCCCTTAAAATATGACTGGGCCTGGCAAAAATACGTCGCAGCTTGCGCTAATCACTGGATGCCGCAAGAAATTAATATGACGGGAGATCTTGCCACTTGGAAAGACCCCAATGGCTTATCTCCAGATGAACGCATGATTTTAAAAAGGGCTTTAGGATTTTTTTCAACCGCTGATTCTTTAGTCGCAAATAATCTAGTGCTGGCCATTTATAAACATATTACTAACCCAGAGTGCCGCCAATATTTATTAAGACAGGCTTTCGAAGAAGCCGTTCATACTCATGCTTATACTTATATTATTGAATCACTGGGTCTTGAGCAGTCTGAATTATTTAATATGTATCGCGAAATACCTTCTATTCATGACAAAGCAGTTTGGTCTTTACAATTTACCCAGGATCTAGCGCAAGATAATTTTCATACAGGGACTCCAGAAAATGATCAGAGATTCTTGAAAGATCTGATTGCTTTCTATGCCATATTTGAAGGCATATTTTTCTATGTCGGCTTTGTGCAAGTTTTAAGCTTTGGTCGCAGAAATAAGATGATGGGAACCGCTGAACAGATTCAATATATTCTCCGTGATGAGTCTATGCATTTGAATTTTGGGATTGATTTAATTAACCAGATCAAATCTGAAAACCCACATCTCTGGACCACTAGTTTCAAAGCTGAAATTACTCAGATGATCAAAGAGGCAGTGGTCTTAGAAATGCGCTACGCCCATGACACCATGCCACGTGGCGTGCTGGGCTTAAATGCAAATATGTTTGAAGAATACATGCACTGTATTGCCAATCGACGCTGTGCCCAGCTCGGCCTGGCTGAAATTTTCCCAGGCGCTAAAAATCCATTTCCCTGGATGAGTGAAATTATTGATTTGAAAAAAGAGAAAAACTTTTTTGAAACAAGAGTCACAGAGTACCAAACAGGCGGTGCTTTAAGCTGGGGCGATGATGAGAGCGAAAGTGATGAGAATTAAATAGAGATAATTAAATAGGATGGGTTAAATAATAATAAATCACATAAAACATTGATATTTATAATTTATCAACTAATAGTTATCTATTATTTTTTAAACCGTGTTCCTCCTAACTGCCCGTCGCCCCCGACGGGCTTTTTATTTCATGCTTTTTATTTTGCATCCCAGGCCATAAACTCCCTGCTTTATTTCACCGCCTACTAGTAAGACCTCATGAGTACTGCTCTGCCCTACACCCTCGAAGATGCTTTGGCGTATACCATGGCCCTTCATCATCAAAATAAACTCCCCCATGCCCTGATCTTTACGTCCCATGACTTAGAGTTAATTAAAAATTCTTCAAAGATTTTGGCCCAATACTTACTCTGCCAAAACCCAGAACCCCAAACTTATCAATCTTGTAATACTTGCCACAGCTGCGAATTATTCAAAGCTGACTCCCACCCAGACTATTTAATTTTTCAGGGCGAGGGCAAAACAAGCTCTATTAAAATCGACAGCATTCGGGATATGACAAATTTTTTACATGAGACGCCGTCAGTCAGTAATTACAGGGTTGTTTTGATTTTTAAAGCGGAAGATTTAAATACAGCGGCGGCCAATGCCTTATTAAAATCTCTGGAAGAACCTGGGGATAACACTTTAATTTTATTAACCTGCCAAGACCCTCACCTGCTTTTACCTACTATTAGAAGCCGCGCCCAGGTGATTCATTTTGAAAATTCTAAAAGCTCAAAAAATTTAAATAATTCAGGCCCTAATTCCAGTGCCCTCTTACTTTCTGAGCTGGCCCAAGATTTAGCTCATCCAAATTTTAATCCGCTGGCTCTGGCTCAAAAATATGCAGGGGCTGGATCTAGTTCTGGGTCTGGGGATCAAAATAATCAAAATACGGCGTTAGATAAATCACTGGCTTTAGTGAATGCTTTGTATGAATTGACGCAGAACCAAATTAAAAATCATTTATTTAATTCCCCTCTCTGTCCCTCAGGCAAGCCTGAGGTCCTGTCTCTCCAGAAAGCCCTCGAGTTTTGTGATATTTGCTTAGAAAGAAAAAAAGCCCTGATGTTAAAAATTTCTTTAAGCCCTTTGTTATTAGCCGAAGATTTATTGATTTCTTATCAAGCTATTTTTAAGCAGTTTTAAGCAAAATTTTATTTAAATCTCCAACCCCCAAATCGACAGTTTGTTGATTTGGGGGTTGTAAAACTCTAGTATCTCAAACACCAAATCGACATTTGCAGATCTGGTGTTTGTAAAAATAGTAAAAAAATATAGGCAAAACAAATGTTTATCGGTCGATCTACAGAGTTAGCGGCTTTAAAAAGATTGTTAAAAAAATCCACTTCCAGTCTTGTAGCCATTAATGGCCGTCGTCGCATTGGAAAGAGCCGCTTAATTGAAGAGTTTTCACGCGAATTTAAAACATCCTATTTTTTTGCCGGCTTAGCGCCCGTCGAAGGCCTAGAAAAACTAGATCAGACTCAAGAATTTCTAAGACAGCTCGTCGAGCAAAATATTCCCGCCATGCCAAGTTCTGACTGGGGGGTTTTATTCTCCGCCCTGGCTAAACATACCGCTCAAGAGCAAACATCTAGTCCTGTTTTAGTCGTCTTAGATGAAATCACCTGGATGTCTGGAGAAGGGGAAGACCCAACTTTCTTACCAAAATTAAAAACAGCCTGGGACTTAAGCTTTAAAAAAAATCCCAAATTAATTTTAATTCTCTCAGGCTCTAATTCGGCCTGGATCGAAGAAAACATCTTATCTAGCACCGGATTTTTTGGGCGAGTCTCTCTGCGTCTATGCCTGCAAGAGCTGCCCCTGAATCAATGCGTTGAATTTTGGGGGAAGCAATCTAAAAATATTTCTTCTTATGAAAAATTTAAAATTCTATCCGTCACTGGTGGTGTCCCGAGATATCTCGAAGAAATCGACCCAAAAGAAAGTGCTGAGAATAATCTAAAGCACTTATGCTTCACGCCTTCTGGATTATTGTTTAACGAATTCGATGAGATTTTCGCGGACTTATTTCCAAAACGAGATAAATATTACAAAGAGCTGATCTATGCCTTAGCGGATGGCAAAAACTCCCTTGCTGAATTGGCTGAGAAACTTGGCCGAATCAAAGGCGGTGATTTAAGCGAAAGACTAAACGAGCTTTGCCAGGATGGCTTTATTCAAAGAGACTTCAGTTGGAATTTTCAAACTGGAAAAACAGTACGAACGAGCCGCTATAGAATTAGCGATCCTTACTTAAAATTTTATATTCGCGCCATCTTGCCTTATAGAACCCGCATCGAAAATGCCCCGGAGCCCCTATTACCAGACAATTGGGAAAGCTTATTGGGCCTGCAATTTGAGAATCTAGTTTTAAATAATCGACACTTATTACATCAGCTCTTAAATTTAGCTCCGGCTGACATTGTTTTTTCAAATCCTTATTTGCAAACCCCAACAAGCCGCCAAAAAGGCTGCCAAATTGATTATTTAATCCAAACAAAATTTAATACTTTGTTTCTTTGTGAGATCAAATTTTCTAAACGTGAATTACCCCTCACAGTCACTCAAGAAGTCCAAGAGAAAATTAATCAATTAAAAGCCCCTCGAGGATTTTCTATCCGCCCTGTTTTAATTCATGTGAATGGAATCAGTGAGGCTTTGAGTGATAGCGATTATTTTTCTCAGATCATCGATTTTTCGCAATTTTTAAACCCTTATAAATCTTAAAAAAATATATAAATACAAAGAGACCCCCATGCTCCGAATCCAAAAAAATCACCCCAACTCTATAAAATTCCAACCCAGACTTTGGTTTAGATTATTAAAAATTTTTTATATCTGGATTCGATATGGCTTAGACGAAATTGCTTTGTCTACGCCCTGGCTGTCGCCTTTTAAATTTATAGTCTGGCTTAATCCTCTTTACTGGCTCTCGCATCGAAAATTATCCCAAGGCGAAAGATTAAAACTAGCCTTGGAAAAACTAGGCCCTTTGTTTATTAAATTTGGCCAGATTTTATCTACGAGACGAGATTTTCTGCCCGAAGAAATTTCCCAAGAATTAGCCAAATTACAAGACCATGTTCGGCCGTTTGATTCAAACTTAGCTATTAAAATTATTGAGCAATCTCTGAGAGCGCCTATTAGTTCATTTTTTTCTGACTTTGACCCTAAGCCATTAGCTTCAGCCTCTATTGCCCAAGTTCACAGCGCCAAATTAAAAAATAATCAAGAAATAGTGATTAAAGTCTTGAGACCTGGGATTGAAAAAATAATTAGACAAGACATTGCCCTGATGTATTTTTTAGCCCGCTTAAGCCAAAAAACTATGCGACTTTCCAGAAGACTCAAAGCCGTAGATATCGTCGCTGAGATAGAAAGAACTATTTTGGACGAATTAGATTTAATGCGAGAAGGCGCCAATGCCGTTCAATTAAGAAGAAACAATCAAGACAATCCTAAAAAATTTAAAGCGGGTTTAGACAATAAACTCAAATTTTCCTGGCTCAAAATTCCAGAGATTTATTGGGAATATTCCAGCGCTCAAATCTTAGTCATGGAAAGAATCTATGGGATTTCTATTTCCAATCTTCCTGAATTAAAAAAAGCAGAGATTAATTGTTCTTTATTAGCCGAGCGCATGATCCAGCTTTTTTATCAACAGGCTTTTAATGACTGTTTCTTTCATGCTGACATGCACCCAGGGAATATCTTTGTCTCCCGAGAAAATCCGGAAGACCCTGTGATCCAATTAGTTGATTTTGGAATAGTAGGAAGCTTAGATGAAACAGACCAGCATTATTTAGCCGCTAATTTTCTGGCGTTTTTTAAACAAGATTTTAAACAAGTCGCAAAATTACATATTGAATCCGGTTGGGTGCCCCAAAAGACCCGCGTGGATGAATTTGAGTCTGCCATGCGCGCTGTTTGTGAGCCTATTTTTGATAAGCCCCTAAAAGATATTTCTCTGGGTCAGACCCTTATGAGATTAATTCAAATAGCCCAAAGATTTGACATGATTATTCAGCCCCAGCTTTTATTACTCCAGAAGACCCTCTGGAATATCGAAGGGATTGGGAGAAATCTCTATCCAGATTTAGACATCTGGAAAATTTCTAAGCCATTCTTAGAAAATTGGATGAAAGAACAAATAGGTTTCAAGGGAGTATTAAAAAAAATAAAACAAGACTGGCCGAGTATTAGTCAGTCATTGCCCCAGATTCCTGGAATTTTACTTTCTATTTTAAAAAACGAACGTCAGCGTTTAGTTCAGCTTCGGGATCAAAAAGAAAAAATCTCAGAACAGGATTTAAATTTGACTGAAAGTAATTTTGTATTAGCCCAGTCTTACTCAAAAACAAAAACACGCTTTCTCTCAGGATTTTTACTGGGTTTAGGGCTCGGCGTCGTATCTCTGGGGTTTAGCTTAAAAATGATTGCCCATCTGATCACCATCCCACCGTCCTGTTTTATTGCTTCAGCCAACCCGAGCTGGGTGATGGGAATAGGCGCCGTAGGCATTATTTTAGGAATTTTAAAAATCTGAATCCTCCTTTGATTTCGTCTCTCCCCTCGTGGGAGAGACAGGACAACAGGCCTTAGCCTGTTGGACAGAGAGGGGGCTATCTAATTTTAATCACTTATCTACATAGGAACTTTACAACCATGTCCCAGCATCAAGATCCAAACTGTCTTTTTTGCAAAATTATTAATAAGAAAATCCCCGCTGAAATTATCTATGAAGATGAAAATCTTTTAGCCTTTAAAGACATTCATCCTAAAGCGCCTGTTCATATTTTAATTATTCCCAAGAAACATATTAATTCTCTGGCGCATTTGGCTGAAATAGATCTAGAGCTCATGGGCATTCTAACTTTAAGACTTAAAGACATTGCCAAATCTCAGGGTTTAAACAAGGGCTTTAAAATTATGATTAATACGGGGAAGGCCGGCGGCCAAGAAGTCGACCATCTGCATTATCATTTGTTGGGAGATCCGAAGAAATAAAAAATTCCAAAAAACGAATTCCAAAATCTGGAATTCAAAAATTGGAATTCATATCTTGGAATTGATGGGATTAATTGCTAATCCCCTAAATCTTGCATTGAATCTGAGCCAGATCCCATCGCCATTTGCGCATCATTCTCGGCTGAATGATTGCTGGACTCTGGTTTGATTTTGCTTAACTTAGATCTTTGTAAATTGACTTTAATAGCAATAATTAATTGCTTGAGTAATGGGTTCTCTTCTGATTCAAAAGTTAAGATATCCAGCATTTCTTCCAGGGTTAAATTCGGATCCTTGGAAATTTCATCCAAGATAAATCCGCCTTCTAGACCCAAACTCTCCGCGTCTTTAATGACTCTCGCTTTGACTTCTTTCACACTCTTAACATTGATCCCCTCGAAGACGACCATATAGGGATTATTAGAATGCGGATGCGCTGGAGACGAAGACTGTTCGCTGGTCATTTTCTGAAAGTGTCCTTTTTGAAATATTTAAAATTTACTTTTTTACTAAAATTTTTTAATTTAGCCTCATGAAGCCCCTTGCTAATAAAATTCGCAAAGCCCCTAATGAGACGTCATATTGAGACCGGCGATTTTGCATAACAAAAACTTTCACGTAAAGGTTTTTATTTTAATTTTTTTTAATCTATTTTTTGATCTATGTTCAGCATCTAATTTATTTTTTTAATAACCCAAGCAGGAGTTTAAAATGGCGACTAAACCTAACACTCAAACTAAAAACAAGCTCATGGACACAGGCATCCCAGAGTCCAAAAGAAAATTAATTTCAGACGGTCTCTGCCAATTTTTAGCGGATACTTACACCCTGTATTTAAAGACCCATAACTTTCACTGGAATGTGACTGGGCCTTATTTTCAAACCTTGCATTTATTATTTGAAACCCAATACACAGAGCTCTCTCTCGCAGTTGATTTAATCGCTGAAAGAATTCGCGCTTTAGGTTTTCCAGCACCTGGTAGCTACGCACAATTTTCTAAGCTCTCAAAAATCAAAGAAGAAACTGGCGTGCCCCATTATCAAGACATGATTAGCCAACTGATTTCAGGCCATGAGCATATGATTAAAACAGCCCGAGACTTATTTTTAATATCAGATAAGGCCCATGACGAAGTGACCAATTCTTTATTAAGCACTCGCATGGAGATTCATGAGAAAACAGCCTGGATGTTGAGAAGCTTGTTGGAGGGTTAAGGCTTATTTTTTAAATAATCTTCATAATTTAAAACTGCACAGGGGGCACTGTAATCCAGTGTCTCCCCGCTATAAAGCAGAAAACCCACATCCCCTTCTTGTAAAAAAAACTTGATATTCGCCATCATTTTTTCAGTGAACGTATGACTCTTTTTTATTTCAATCCATTCACGATACGTCTTGCGATCAATCATAAAGTCGACTTCTAAGCCATCACTGGTTCTTAGATAATAAAATTGAGCCTGAGTATTTAAGCTGCGCTCTCTTTTAATCATTTCCATAATTAAATAATTTTCAAAAATACTGCCTGCCATGGGACCTTTGTCATACTGAGCCTCTGTTTCAATACCCGTTAAAAAAGAGACTAAGCCCGTATCATAAAAATAAATTTTTGGGCTTTTAACTAAGCGCTTACCTAAATTGCTGAAATAGGGCGGGAGTAAATAAATAATAAAAGAGGCCTCTAAAATACTGACCCAACTTTTAATGGTCTTAACATCGACGCCCAAATCATTGGCATAAGTCGAGTAATTTAACTGCTGCGAAGTATTCGCCGCCAAGAGAGACATTAATTGCTGGAAAGACCGGATCTGTGACACTTGCCCAAAATCACGAACATCTCTGGTTAAATAAGTATCTATATAGGCTGCATACCAGGCATCTTTCATTTTGAATTTTTTATTGACGAGCTCAGGATAAGACCCCGCATAAATAGCCGTCTTTCTTAAATCTTCCGGGATCTCTTGATATTGAAATGGCAATAAAGAAATTAAACCAATCCTTCCAGCCAAAGATTCTGTAATGCTTTTCATCATTAGAAATTGACTCGAGCCACACAGTACAAATTTACCTGCTTGGTTTCGATCCTCATCAACAGCTAATTTAATCCAGTCAAAAATCTCAGGGACTTTCTGAGCTTCATCAAAAATTACTTTATTTTGATACAGAGTCATAAATGCTTTGGGGTCATCATAAAAACGCTGCCTAACGACGGCATCATCAAAAGTAATATATTGATAATGGGGCAAGATATTTTGTAATAAGCTGGATTTCCCCGCTTGGCGAGGCCCCATCAAACCCAATACAGAAAAAAAATCTAAATAGTCTTGAAAGACTTTTTCGATCAGCCGGTGCGTATAGGCCACATTGAAATTATCTGGATTACTGGGATTAGTGGAGATTTCCATAATTTTTCACTCGAAAATTAAAATAGGCTTGAAATATACAGTATTAGCGCCAAAAAACAAAAATCCTTGCAAATATGGAATTTGATTCCAAATTTACAAGGATTTGATGTTCTTCAATCTAACCTATTGTTTTAAAAACAAAAATTAACTAGTCTTTATTCGCCCGCTTTCTATCCGACTCCGAAAGATTTTTCTTACGGATCCGAATACTCAAAGGCGTGACTTCGACTAATTCATCATTGTTTATAAATTCCAAAGCCTGCTCGAGGGTATGCTTAATTGGTGGAGTAAGAACAATATTTTCATCGGTTCCAGCTGCACGAATATTGGTTAATTGCTTGCCCTTAGTAGGATTCACAACAAGATCGTTATCGCGAGAGTGCAGACCAATCACCATGCCTTCATAAACTTCAACACCGTGACCAATAAATAAATTACCGCGTTCTTGTAAGTTAAACAAAGAGTAACCCAATGCTTTTCCAGTACAGTTTGAAATCATTGCACCGCGGGCTCTTTCATTATTAACCTCTGCTTTTGCAGGACCGTAATGATCAAACACGTGATGCATGATTCCAGTACCGCAGGTAGACGTTAAAAATTCTGTATGAATCCCAATCAAGCCTCTGGAAGGCATCAGATACTCAAGTCTTACACGACCTTTTCCGTCTGGAACCATATTTTTCAATTCACCTTGGCGAGCACCTAGTTTTTCCATGACCGCACCCTGATAAATATCTGGCACGTCGACGTAAACCTGTTCAAACGGTTCATGTTTAACACCATCGACTATTTTCATGATGACCTCAGGACGTGAGACCGCTAATTCAAATTTTTCGCGACGCATGGTTTCAATCAAAATACCAAGATGCAACTCACCTCGGCCAGACACTTGGAATTTGTCTGAGTCTGAATGATCAACAACTCTCAAGGCCACGTTATGAATTAATTCACGCTCTAGTCTGGCTTTGATCTGACGTGAGGTTAAATACTTACCTTCACGGCCTGCAAACGGTGAGTCATTCACTTGGAAAGTCATAGTTACGGTCGGTTCATCGACAATTAAAGGCGGCATGGGTTCTGGATGATTGGGATCACATAAAGTGTCTGAAATATATAAACCTTCGATCCCCGTCACGCAGATAATATTCCCAGCTTCTGCCATCGGGACTTCCACGCGCTCTAGACCTAAATGGCCCAAAACTTGTAAAACTTTCCCATTTCTTTTATTGCCTTCACTGTCGACAATACAGATTTGCATATTGGTTTTAACGCGACCCCGGGTAATTCTTCCAATCCCAATGGCGCCTACAAAGCTGGAATAATCTAGTGAAGAGATTTGCATCTGAAATGGTCCCTCAAGATCCACTTCAGGTGGCTTCACTTTATCAACAATGGCCTGAAATAAAGGATCCATATTAATTCTGGGTTCTTCCAATTCATTCATGGCGTAGCCACTTAAAGCCGAAGCATAAATAATCGGGAAATCTAACTGCTCATCCGTTGCACCCAAGCGATCAAATAAATCAAACACTTGATCCACAACCCAATGAGGTCTTGCGCCGTCTCTATCCACTTTATTAATAACAACAATGGGATTTAAGCCCTGCTCGAAAGCTTTCTGAGTCACAAAACGTGTTTGAGGCATCGGGCCATCGACCGCATCGACTAAGAGCAATACAGAATCGACCATAGACAAAATCCGCTCAACTTCTCCACCAAAGTCCGCATGTCCTGGGGTGTCGACGATATTAATATGATACCCATGCCAATCGATCGCTGTATTTTTCGCCAAAATAGTAATACCGCGTTCTTTCTCAAGATCGTTCGAGTCCATCAGTCTTTCTGTTTTAGGTCCTCGATCCCCAATCGTTCCCGATTGTCTTAATAGCTTATCAACCAGGGTCGTTTTCCCATGGTCAACGTGGGCGATAATGGCGATATTTCTTAGCTTAAGTGTCATGAGATCCCTGCTTTTAAAAATTTATAGGCAATAAAAAAGTGCGCGAGTCTAACACAGGGGCCTGCTGTTTTAATATATTTAAATACAAAATTTAAACATAAAACGAAAAGCTATTTAATCCTGTTTTAAAACTCGCGCACTTTAAAAAACTAATAATTAAAAACTAAAAATTTTATTACTCGGCAAACTCATACTCTTTCCGAGCTTCTCTAGCCTCAAATCTAAATTCGGATTTAAACCCGGAAATACTTTCTGGCCTGAAAGTCTTGCCACGCACCACGCCCCAGGGACGAGACAGGACATTAATCTTATTAATTCGTTCGTCTAAAAATAATTGATTTTGTAATAGTTGTGATTGCTGGGTGGGTTGATTAAACCGAATCTGATACTTGCGAGCAATACGTCGAACGTTGCTGACACCGCACTCTAGAATATCCGCCACTTGCTTCGAAGTTTTACCTTCACTGGCATAGTCTTGCAATAGTTCAGAGACCGAGCGGTTATATTTACTAACGATACGTTGTTCCACTGTCATAGTAGTCATAAGTTCCCTCCTTGCTGACTTAATTTTTTTACGCAACAAAGATGTCGAAAAAAACATTTAGCAAAAGTTCACGAACCTAAGCTTTTTGTTAACTAGATCAAAGAGGGTGTGTCGACCCTTCTGACCAGCTGCATACTGCATTAGCGACAACTTTGAAGTGGAACATCATATATAAATTTCAGATCAGATCAACGATAAAAATAGATAAGTCGAAAATAAAAAATCTACAACAAACCTAGCTCTAATTTCGCTGTTTCAGTCATCATTTCTGAGTTCCAAGCAGGATCAAAAACCAAGACCACATCGACCTTACTGACATTGGGAATACTTAAAACTTTTTTCTCGACTTCATCTGAAATCACAGGCCCCATGCCACAACCAGGCGCCGTGAGGGTCATTTGAACACCAATATGATATGAATCATCTTTTTGCTTTGTTTTGACAATTTCATAAATCAAGCCCAAATCTGCAATATTCACGGGGATCTCTGGGTCATAGCAAGTTCTTAGCTGCGCCCAAATAGCCTCTTCGCTGACGTCTTCCCCAGTTGCTTTAAATTCAGGGGGCTTAACGACTTCTCTTCCAATGGCATCCGCATCTTTACCCTCAATTCTGACCAAATTTCCATTCACATTAATGGTGAAACTTCCACCCAACGCTTGGGTGACTAGAACCTCCGTCCCTGGCATCAGCTCAATCTCAGAACCATAGGGAATCAATACTCCCATCACACCTCTTTTAATCACTGTAATATCTGAATGCTTCATGGATTCTTACTCACGCTAAAACTGACGCCACAACCACATCGAGCGGTCTCATTCGGATTGGTATAAATCAACTTACTCTGACCCAGGCTCAATTTCTGATAATCAACGATCACGCCATTAATTAAGGGCTTCGCTCTTTCAGTCATCCAGATATTTAAATCTTTCATATTTTCTATTTTTAAATCTATTTTTAGATCAATTTTTAGATCATCAGGAGCAATATCTTTCTCAGTCACCAATTCACTTAAATAACTGTAACCAGAACAGCCTGTCTTACTCACATCAAATCTCACACCCACACACTCAGACTTTTCTTGAATACTCTTTTTAAAATGCGTCATGGCACTGTCAGTTAAGACTAAATTGGGCACCAGCTCAGAGGGCTTAAATTTTTCAACACTCATTTTTATTTCTCTTCTTTATAAAAATTTTTATGGGACGAATATAAAATTCGCCCCTCTATTTTTTCTATTTATTCTGTTCGTATTTCCTGATCTTTCTCTTGCCCCTCTAATCCAGCCTTTAAACACTGCCAGGCTAGAGACGCGCATTTGACTCTCGCCGGATACGCAGAAACACCAGATAAAACTTCCAGCTTTCCTAGTTTTTCTAGATCTAAATTTTCTAGATTTTTTCCCAGTAACATTTCATGGACTTGCTTAAATAAATCCACGCTCTCATCAATTTTCTTACCTTTTAAAAATTCCGTCATTAAAGACGCTGACGCCATACAGATTGCACAGCCCTCGCCTTGAAAACTCAGATCTTTAATACAATTATTTTCTAGTTTTAAAAACAAAATTAACTTATCGCCACAGAGCGGGTTATGACCAATTTTTTTGATACTGGCGTCAGGGATTTCACGAAAATTCCTGGGCGTTCTCCCATGATCAATAATCATCTGCTGATATAACTCATGATATTCACTCATTAATTTTTACACCCCAAATATTTTCTTAGCCCTGATAATTCCAGCGGCCAATTTTTCAACATCTTCTAAATCATTATAAATTCCAAGCGACATGCGATTCATGGCTGGCACTTTATAAAAATTCATGAGCGGCATCGCACAGTGATGCCCAGCTCTTATTGCTACGCCCTCTTGATCTAATAAAGTCCCCAGGTCATGGGCATGAATCCCATCGACATTAAAACTAATCACGCCAATTTTATTTTTACTTTCGCCATAAATTTTTAACCCAGAAATATTATTTAAAATCTTTAAAGCCTCTTGGGTTAACTCATGCTCATAATTCACTAAATTCTCTAAACCCAAATCATCTAAATAATCCATCGCTGCAGCCAACCCTATAGCTTCAGCAATCGGCGGCGTTCCTGCTTCAAATTTCAAAGGCGCCTGGGTATAACTAGTTTTCTCAAAGCTCACAGACTCAATCATGCTCCCACCCCCAAAAGCAGGCGTTAATTTTTCGAGCAAATCTAGCTTTCCATATAAAACACCAATCCCTGTCGGCCCATATAATTTATGCCCCGAAAACACTAAAAAATCCGCATCTAAATTTTTAACATTCAAGTCTTCGTGAGTCATATGGCTAATAGACTGCGCGGCATCTAAGCAAACCAGAATATTTTTCTCATGGGCAATTTTTATTATTTCTTTAACTGGATTAACTAGCCCCAGAACATTTGAAATATGAGCCATAGAGATTAATTTAGTTCTTGGGGTTAAATACTTTTCTAGATTTTCTAAATCTAATTCACCCTTTAAATTAATTTCCCAGACATCGATCTCAATACCCAATCTTTCTCTTAGCATCTGCCAAGGGACAATATTCGAGTGATGCTCCATCCGGGTTAATAAAATTCTGTCTCCAGGCTTTAAAAAACTTAAGCCTAAACTCTGAGCTAACAAATTTAAGCTTTCTGTCGTCCCTTTCGTAAAAATAATACTTTTAGAATCTTCTGCCCCAATAAATTTCCTCACTCTTTCTCGGGCTTGTTCATAAAGATCCGTCGCTCTCACAGACAAGCTATGCACGCCTCTGTGAATATTCGAATAATTATTTTCATAAAAATTTGTCATGGCATCTAACACTATTTTGGGCTTCTGAGCTGACGCCGCCGTATCTAAATAAACTAAATTTTTATTAAATATTTTCTGTTTAAATATAGGGAAATCTTGTTTTAAATTATTATTTAAATTTTCCATCATTCCCCCGATAAATTATTTTTTAATAAATCCTGCCAGGCTGGATTTTTAATTTCTAAAATCACCGAGCTTAAAAAAGCTGAAATTAAAATTTCTCTCGCCTGATCTTTAGCAATCCCTCGACTTTCTAAATAAAACAGCGCCGCTGGATCTAACTCTCCCACCGTCGCCCCATGGGTGCAGCTAATGCCACTGGTATGAATATTTAACACCGGCTGGGTATAAATACTGGCCAGATTAGACAATAAAATATTCTGATTTTTCTGATGAGCTTCGATATTTTTTAGATCTTTATCAGCATGGGCTCTCGCGTAAAACACCCCCGTCGCACTCTCATCCAAGATCCCTTTGGCCAATATATTCGAGCGGGTGTCAGAGGCCTGGTGATTAACACTGGTATGCCAATCAAAATGATTTTTAGCTTTTAAATAATACGCGCCAGAAATATCACAAGTGGCTCCAGAGCCCATTAAATTAATAGCTAAATCAAATCGGTGTTTAAAATTATTGTTTAAATTAATCCCAAAGACATAGGGATTAAAAAAACTATTTTTTAGCTGCCTGACATGTAATCCAGAGACTTCGCAAATATTATTATTTTTATTTTCAAAATTTTTTAAATAATTTAATTTTGCCCCTTCGCCTAATTCGCAAAAAGTCAGATGGTTTGAATAGGCTGTATTTTCTGATTTTTCTAAAATATTTAATTCACTATTTTTGCCTAGTTTTATAAAAACTTTTGAAACCCCAGGCTGAATTAAAATTTCTAAATTCTCTTTAATCACACAGCCGTCTTGAACTTCTATGAGATAACCAGCGTTCAAATCATCAGAATTTAAATAGGCCTGATTTAAATAAGCCAATGGATGCTCTTTAGGATTCAAATCAAAACTAAAATTATTTTTTAAATAAATATTTTCTTCTTCTGGGCTTAGATCTTTTAATTCTTTAATTTTTACCCCTGGGCATTCCAAAAAATTTATTTCGACCCCCTCTCTGCCAGTCAGAGAAGCAAAGTCCTCAGGCAATTTGGTATACCTCCAGGCCTCTAATTTTCTAGAAGGCATGCCTATTTTTTTAAAAATCTCTAGAGCGTCTTCTCGCCAAGCCTGCGTTAAATTTTCCATGATTACCTAGCCTCTGATTTAATATCACTCAGCCAGCCATAGCCTTTTTCTTCTAACTCCAGCGCTAAGTTTTTATCCCCGGATTTAATAATCTGGCCATTGGATAAAACATGCACAAAGTCAGGCTTTATATAATCCAGTAATCTTTGATAGTGGGTAATGACAATAAAACTTCGATCTGGGCTTCTTAATTCATTCACGCCTTTAGAGACTATTTGTAACGCATCGATATCTAAGCCCGAATCCGTCTCATCCAAAATAATCAAACTAGGCTCTAGAACTAGCATCTGGAAAATCTCATTGCGTTTTTTCTCACCGCCTGAAAAGCCAGTATTCACACTGCGTTCTAGAAAACTTTTATCCATAGACAAAACAGCCATCTTAGATTTTGCCCAGGCCATAAAATCAATGGCATCCATCGGGTCTAAATTTTGTGATTTTCGCTTGGCATTCAAAGCGGCTTTAAGAAAATAAAGATTATTCACGCCAGGAATTTCAACCGGATATTGAAAAGCTAGAAACACCCCAGCCCAAGCGCGTTCCGCTGGAGAAAGTTTTAATAGATCTTGGCCATTAAATTCAACTAAGCCCTCTGTAATTTCTAAACCGGGCCGGCCAGACAAGACATTCGCCAAAGTTGTTTTACCAGAGCCGTTAGGCCCCATGATGGCATGCACTTCGCCTGGATTAATATTTAAATTTAAGCCTTTTAGAATTTTTTTAGCCTGGGAATTCTGTGTGCTGTTAACACTGGCATGAAGATTATTGATTTTTAACATCTTGAAATATTCCTATATCCATCTTTTTTTAATTTATTTTCTGGCCTGGTTTTGTAACCTCGTCTCTCCCCTCGTGGGAGAGACAGACCCGAAGGGTCAGAGAGGGGGGAAATAAAACTACCCTACTGCTCCCTCTAAACTTACTTCCATTAATTTTCTGGCCTCCACGGCAAATTCCATGGGTAGCACTTCAAATACTTGCTTACAAAACCCGTTGACTATTAAGGCAATCGCATCTTCTTCTTTAACGCCCCGAGATAGACAATAAAACAACTGATCATCTGAAATTTTCGACGTTGTTGCTTCATGTTCAACAATCGCTGTTTTATTTTTAACTTCTATATACGGGTAAGTATGTGCCCCGCAGAGATCACCAATTAATAAAGAATCACACTGGGTATGATTTCTGGCGTTCTCAGCCATAGGCCCCATGCGCACCAAACCCCTATAGGCATTTTGACCTTTTGAAGCTGAGATACCCTTAGAAATAATGGTACTTTTGGTATTTTTACCTAAGTGAATCATCTTGGTTCCGGTATCCGCCTGCTGACATCTGGCAGCCAGTGCCACTGAATAAAATTCACCGACTGAATTATCACCCTGCAAAATCACCGACGGGTATTTCCAAGTAATGGCGGATCCCGTCTCTACTTGTGTCCAAGAAATTTTCGAATTTTCACCCCGACAGGCGCCTCGTTTAGTCACAAAGTTATAAATCCCACCCCGCCCTTCTTCATCGCCTGGGTACCAGTTTTGAACCGTTGAATATTTAACCACCGCATCTTTCAAACACACAATCTCAACGACGGCCGCATGAAGCTGATTCTCATCACGCATAGGCGCCGTACAGCCCTCGAGATAACTCACATGACTGCCTTCTTCGGCAATAATTAAGGTCCGCTCAAACTGACCTGTCTTCGCTTCGTTAATTCTAAAATAAGTAGACAGCTCCATAGGGCATCGCACCCCCTTGGGGATAAATACAAAAGACCCATCGCTAAAAACAGCTGAATTTAAAGCCGCAAAGAAATTATCACCCTGAGAAACCACAGAGCCTAAATAACTTTGAACTATCTCTGGATATTTCTGCAAAGCTTCTGAAATAGGACAAAAGATCACCCCGGCTTCTAATAGTTTTTCTTTAAATGTCGTCGCGACAGAAACAGAATCAAAAACGGCGTCTACGGCAATATTGGCAATCCCTGCAAAGATTTTTTGCTCATGCAGAGGAATCCCTAACTTCTGATAGGTCTCTAATAATTTGGGATCAATCTCATCAAGAGACTTCGGCGCATTTGGATTATTTTGATTAGATTTTGGCGCTGAGTAATAACTAATCTCTTGGTAATTAATTTTTTCTATTTTTAAATCAGCCCAATCTGGCTCAGGCATTTTTTTCCAAAGCTCAAAGGCTTTTAATCTCCAAGCCAGCATAAATTCTGGTTCATTTTTTTTCTCAGAAATAAATCTAATCACACCCTCATCTAAGCCTGGCGGCAAAGTCTCAGATTCTATATTGGTAATAAATCCTGGTTGATAGGTCTTATTTTTTTCTAAAATTTTATCTAAATCTTTCTCAGACATTGCTCACTCTCTTTAAATAACTGCCTGTTAAATAATCGCCTGGATGAATCCCTGCACATAATTGACCTAATGACTTTTGACTCAGGGCTTCTTTAATAATTTGATTAATCAACTGCCAGTCTTGTTTCATGGTGCATATTTTTGTGTGCCCACAAGATTTTTTACTAGACCCCAGATCTAAATTGCATTGAGTTAAAGCAATCGGCCCATCAATCGCTTCGATAATATCCACCAAGCTGATTTGATCAGGAGATCTAGCCAGCTGATAACCGCCAATCTGCCCCCGCGTAGAAATTAACAAATCAGCATTTTGTAATAATTTTAAAATCTTTCTCACAGTTGGGAGCGCAATATGCGTGCCTTCAGCGACTTCAGCCGCGCTCTTAGGCTGGTCTATAAAATAAGCCAGGTATCTCATCACAACAGAGCCGTAGTCGGCCAAACGCGAAATTTTTAGCATGTTTTTTTAATAACTTAATTAATTTAACTAGTACTGGATTAGTGCTGTATCGGGCGCGCATCTTATCTCAAGTTAAAGCCAAGCTGAACCCTATGGATCTAATAAATTTCAAATAAATGAGCCTTGCATTCACAGATCTAAAAATATAAACTAAAAAATATATACTAATAGCGCAAAAGGGAGCTCCCCATGAAAATGGCAAAAATCTTTCAAAACGGCCAAAGCCAAGCGATTCGATTACCTAAAGAGTTTAGATTTGATAGTGATGAAGTCTTTATCAAAAAAGTAGGAAAAGTAACGATCTTATTCCCAATTGAAGACCCATGGGGCGCGATGATTGATAGCGTTCATAAATTTTCGGATGATTTTATGAGCACGAGAAATCAACCAGACCAACAACAGAGAGAAGATCTTTTTTCATGAAATATATGCTCGACACGAACATGTGTATTTACCTTATTAAAAAAAAGCCAAAAAAAGTTTTTGAGAAATTTAAAACGCTTGAATTAGGAGATGTTTGCATCTCCTCAGTCACCCTTTCTGAACTGATGTATGGCGTTGAAAAGAGCCAGCATCAGCAAAAAAACAAAGCCGCGTTGGAAGAATTTTTATCCCCTATTGATATTGTTTCATTCGATGAAAGCGCAGCGGCGTGTTACGCGGAGATTAGAGCGCTACTTGAAAAAAACGGCATGATTATTGGGCCCCTGGATATGATGATCGCCGCCCATGCAAAATCACTTAAGGCTGTCATTGTGACTAATAACACTAAAGAATTTTCCCGAGTCGCTCACTTGAAAGTTGAGAACTGGGTTTAGCATGCTCCAGCGCCTAGTAATTAACCAATGTACCCATCAATCCCCCAATTAAAGAAACAATAACTTTTCATCACTAGTGTTTGATCTCAGAAAAAATAAAAATAAAAAAGAGATCCAAAAAATGTCAGGAAATAAATCTAAAAAAACAAGCCTATTGCCTTCAGAAGCTCTGGTTAAAGACTGGGATCTTCATAAAAAAGACACTTCGAGCACGACTTCATCATCCGTAGAACAAGCGACCGTCGTTGAATGGGATGGCTCTTCTTTAGAAGACAGAAGAGCCCATAAGCCAGAATCCCCTGCAGACTTGAGTGCCATTGATGTGCTCAGTTTTTTAATTAAAAAAGAAAAAACTGCAGCCAACTTAGAATCCATTACATCCATTCTTGACCAGGTGTCGGTCCCTTATAAATTCAAACCGAAAGATATCAATACGCCTAATAGGCATGGTCAAACTTTATGGGAAGTCGCAACAGCATATGGCCGGGAAGATGTCCAAGCGCTTTTATTAAAGTTTAAGCCAAGCTTACCGAGCCCTCTTATTGTGTCATCTGATCTCGTTATTACCTCTCCTGAAAGCACCTCAAGCGCTGAGTCTTCCAGCTCAGAGCCTGACATGTCCTATGCGCTTTCTATTGTTGCAGGGGCAGTAGAGTCAGGGATTCGAGAATTCTATTCCCCCGAGGTATGGACGCCCTCCTCGAACACTCCCTCTGGATCAGAAAGCAGCGTAACGCTGATCTGTCAACGTTTTAGTAAACAGTTAGCTACCGGATAAACAGGTTGGTTAAAATAGTTTTCTTCAAATTCATTAGGTGATAAATAATTGAGCGTTGAGTGCATCCTTTCTTGGTTATAAAAAAGCTCGATGTATTCAAAAATAGTTCGTGTTGCTTGGTTCCTGGTTTGATACGTTTGTCCATGAACAACAGCGATTTTTAGGGTATGAAAAAAGCTTTCTGCTACTGCATTGTCATAAC
>Ga0214919_10002357_pt1 | contig 29796 bp, 37 predicted proteins | sample LL1503_MetaG_FD_177994 | JGI IMG/M metagenome (GOLD analysis project Ga0214919, IMG submission 177994) | Freshwater microbial communities from Lake Lanier, Atlanta, Georgia, United States - LL-1503 | ecosystem: Environmental > Aquatic > Freshwater > Lake | place: USA: Georgia | collected... | reverse complement strand
GCTCCTCGGCCCAATGCAGAATATATTCCAATATTTCTGGATCCTCTGGAGCATTGATAGCAAATGACATACCATCATTGATTCCATCACCGATATATACTCCCATTAAATAAGGGTCCAAAGGAACTTCCTTTTTTGGCCAATTAATTCCTGTTGATTTGTAACCCAGTAGACGATCTTTAGTTATTTTGTTTAATGCCATATATTTATCTACAGTAATTTCTATCTCCTCCGTAAATTGTAATGAGTCGGTAAAATCTTTAGCATGTATAAAGGCTTGTTCCTTAGTGATATCACCCTTTACAGGAAATGATCGCGATGTAATAACAAGTGTGTCTCTATTAAACCAGTTTACCATCCACCATTGTTTGTGTTCAATCCATCTAATCTCCCGCTCGATGGTATATTTTAATAGCAATGTATGTTTTGAATTTACTATGTATGTCATACCATTCTTCTGCTTTACCTCGTACATCATGTCTTGACCAATGGTGGTATCGAGAACCGTGCGCTTCTCTCCATCATCCCCCACCAACTCATCGCCTACAGCAATATCCTGCGACATCTTAAAGGTGCCTTTGGCACCGACATCCCTTTGGGATTGAGAACCATTCCATAGAAGAATTGGCGTGTCTGCAGCGAAGCAGCCGCTTGATTTTTCAATAAACTCCCCGCAATTTGGGCACGGTTTGCAATCTTTCTTGATGAGCTCGGCCGTCTCCACGTCCTCCTTCTTGCACTCGTGCTCGGCATCATGTGTTAATCCGCGTTCCACAAAGCACTTTGAACAACTGTACCATTCGCAAATTCCGCATTTCCAGGCGGTGCTCAAGAACCCTTGACAGCCAGCGCGTACACACCGCCGAATAAATTTCCGCTTTTCATCGTCTTTCTCCTCTTCTTTCTGTCGCCCGTCCATGTGAATCTTGTAAATCAGTTCCCGTTTTTCATAGATTTGTTGGCTATATTCGCGTGTTTGATCATCCAGTGCAGCAATACGCTGTAATAAATCTCCGACATCCGCCTTTTCCTTTTTAAGCGTACGGTATTCAAGGGAGAGAGCGTGATGTTCCAAGTAGAGGAGATCACGTTGAAGTTTAATGGCATTTATGTCTGTTTGCAATACTGTCATACGCTCCCTACGTTCGCGCCGTTTCCGCTCCTCCATGGCCACCGTTTGTAGGCCAGGCAAAGAGGCTCGCTCCCGATTGATGAGCACTTCTTGACGGTGTTTGAAGTAGCGCTGTTGCAAATACGTTTTGGTGCATATTTCCTTGAGCATGGCATCGGTATAGTTCACCCGACAGTGGAGACAGTGAGCATCTTCATGTTTTCCGAGCAAGTATTGTTCGATGCACTTACAGCAAGTTTTGTTTAGACAGAATTTACATGTAACTTTTTTTCGTAAAATGGGCGTATAGTGCTCGGAACAGATGGAGCAACATTCTAGTTCTTCTTTTGCTTCTTTTGCTTCTTTCTTGGACGCCATGTGTCTTTTATAAAAGTAGAAAAGAGGATCAAATTTAGTACACGATGCACTTTTAGTAAAGCTCCCAAAACCAACGAACATGATTTTAAATCTGGACGATAAGTATAGAAGAATGGAAAACCCCGAAGTTGTCGAAGCTGTCAACAATACCCTCAACGCCGCCCAAAATGCCGCTGCCAATCCTACCCCCTCCAACATCAATGCCACTGCCAAAGCCGCCGAAGAGGCTGTCGCACTCCAAACAAATGCGAATACAGCTGGTAACGCTGCTATCGCCAATGTGGGCGGTCGCCGCAAGACCCGTCGCAATCACAAGGGCAAGAAGGCTCGCAAGACGCACAAGGGCAAGAAGTCGCAGAAGGGTGGCAAGAAGTCGCGCAAACACGGCAAAAAGCACGGCAAGAAGCATGCTAAGAAGACGCGTCGTCATGCTCGCAAATAAGGAACTTTTTAGAAAAAAGTTCACAAAAATCATGATGTATTAATAACTTTTTGCGCACTTTTTCTTAAAAAGTGCAAAAAATTGTAATACAACTCTGTAGTAAAAGAGTTACATTACAATTATATATGTTACGTAAAGATGCACCGTGTGAGGGGTGTGGGGACGCGTGCGTCTCCACAAAAAAATTGAAATGCAACTCTATACAAAAAGAGTTGCATTCCAATACGCATACTACGTAAAACCAATGGACTTCACCATTCAAATCATTGAAGCCCTCTCCATCTTACAGCAACGCGATCTGGCTATAAAGAAGCCATTCCAAGCCCGTGCCTATCAAACGGTCATCAAACAAATAAAACAAAAACAAGCCAATCATATTCCCATTCGCACCTTAGATGACCTTCAAGATGTAAAGGGGTTAGGTGATAAAATCACAAAAAAAATCCAAGAGATTTTCGAAACAGGCCAATTACAGTCGGCCGAAAATGCCAAAGAGGTCTATCACACGGAATCTTTGAAAGCTTTTCAAAACATTTATGGCATTGGTCCCGTTAAAGCCAAGGAGCTAGTGGATCAAGGATTTCGGACTATTGAGGACCTGCGCACGGCAATTCGATTAAACCAAACAATCTTAAATGAAAAACAGCTCATCGGTCTTCATTATTACGAAGACTTGCTTGAACGCATTCCCCGCGAAGAAATGGACCAACACCGACAATTTCTCCACGAATACCTGCCAGCAGCGCTCGTCTTTGACAGTGAAATTGTGGGTTCCTATCGTCGTGGTCTTTCCAGTTCAGGCGATATTGACATGCTGTTGAAAGCATCTACACCATCTATTACAAAGGTCTTTACCGAGTTTGTCGACGATTTGAAAGAAGAAGGCTACATCAAACACATTCTGGCACTGGGTCCCCATAAATGTATGGCAATCTGTCAACTAGAAGGTAAATTAGCAAGACGTCTGGATCTACTGATTGTTCCTGAAGAAGAGTATGCGTATTCCATGCTGTATTTCACGGGATCGGATCGTTTCAATGTGGCGTTCCGTCAACACTGTCTTCTAAAAGGGTACACGCTTAACGAACACGCATTGACAGCCTTACATGCATCACAATCTCCTGCGCCACGAATGGAAACAGAAAAAGACATCTTCCGCTTTGTGGGACTCCGATATGTGGCTCCATCGGATCGTGTGGATGGCAACCAGATTATTCCGTTACGTATAAGACAGCAAATTGCGAAGCTATCTTCTGCAAAGGTGTAAGCGATAGGAGAAAATATAACAGATACAAAAGAATAAAGGGACAGCGGTAATGAAAAATATAGGAGCATACGAAAAGACAGCAACAGGGACAGGGGTAAGGGATAAGCCGCCAAAGGCGGCGATGCGCCCAAAGGGCGCTTGGAGGCTTGCGTCCCCTTAAAAAAGAAAACCAAAATAGGAGGATGAGCTATGTGGTATTTGATATGGATGAAACACTTGCACAGCTCTCCTCTGTCTACTATTTTATTGCAACGCTAACAGCAACTAATCAAGAAACCACAAAAAGCGCAGCGACAAATAAGAATGCGTTTTTAATGGAGCCGTTAGAACCGCATCTTCCTGTGGCCTACGATTATTTTGTTCAACGCGTGTTAAAAGAGGAGCAATCGGATCGTCCACTAGGTATTCTCAGGCCTGGTATACTTGATATCATGGAAACCCTCTATCAACTAAAAAAGAAACGCCTCATTCACGGTATCCTCATTTACAGTAATAATAGTCATCTGGACAGCCTCTATTTTATCAGAGACCTCATTCATGTGCATTATCCACGGCTTATCCTTGATTGTATTCACTGGTTGCATCCATTACGAAATATAGATCGCGTGCAGTACCATCGATCCGCTGGTAAAATCAGTAAAACCTGGGAGAATGTAAAAAGTGTAATGGTCGATGGCACGACGAAGGCTCCATCTTTTTTAGAACCGAGCGAGGTTCATTTCTTCGATGATCAGTTCCATGTTAACCTGAAAAATGCGTTGGGGAAGAATTATCATCAGGTACCACCTTACCAGTTCAAAGCTTCTTTTGATAGGATTGTACCTCTCTTTCTATCCTCCTTATCTTATGCGGAGGTTGATTTATATGAGCTGGAAAATAAGCTCGCGCCACTGTATCCTGATTTACAGAACCAGCATGTCATAAACCAATTGAATAAGGGTAATACTACCTTGTTAGAAGATATAATTGATCTGTTTCGTTATTATGTAAATAGCGATTCGAAAAACAATGCAATGCCTCCGTTAGATTCTGCTCTTCCGATTGCAGAGGTGATTGCTACCATGGAGCATAATGCAGTTCTTCATCAAGGCGGTAATAAAAAGAAGAGGATACATACGCTCAAAAGAAAAAGAAGGACGATTAGAAGGTAGCCGATGAAGTATCCTCTATGGGGTGTTATCCTGTTTATTATTGTCATACTATTACTTGTATTACGGACAATACATAGTAGAGATCTGATTTATGAAGGATTTACTAGTGAAGGCTTCGCCAGTGAAGAAGAGGACAAATGCCAGCACTACAGCTCTTGTAGTACGTGTACAAATGCCAGCGGATGTGCGTGGTGCCCTGCTACGAACCAGTGCCTTAACAATAATCAATCGTGCATGACTACTTCAGAGGGGATGAAGGGTGACGAAGCCCCTCCACACCGTATTTTTTCAGAGGGGGTGTGGGGGGGCTTTGCCCCTCCACCACGTATTTTTACATCCATGCATTGCGAATCAAATCCACCTGTCAGCCCCCCACCAGATTTCACTTTACGCAAGAGTGTAATTGAAGATAAACCAAAACCGCCGAATGTAGGTCTAGAATATGCGATCTAATTTCCACAAAATTGATTGCGGGGTTATGGTTGTAAAAAGGCATAACAAATCAAATGTCCTTGACTTCCGAAGAACAGGCTCAACTCCTCCAAAACCGAAACCAGGGGCTCCAGAACCTTGGCCAGCTTGTGGTGAATGGTCAAATTATTTACAAAATCGATCAGATTGCCATGATTCACCATGATGGTAAGTACTTGTTCAGTGTGTTTCGTCGGTACAACAGTGTGTACGAGATTGTGATTGAAGACTGTCATGGAGACACGTTCTTTCACAAGGATTATACGCTGAAAGAGAGTCTGCAACGGTTGCTCTGCCTTTCGGATACAGAAAAAATGTATTTGATCGATGTGCATGAATTCACCAAGAATGCTCCTTATGATCACAATGTACTGGAAATGCGTTGGTCTGAAGTACATCGTCTGCTAAATGGAGCATACGTTAACATTGGACTTGTGGATGACCAAGAAGAGAGCTCCTTTCCTAATCGCTATCGTTGCAAGCGTGAATGTTGCCATGAGGATCAGGAAGAGGAATCAGACGAAGAGGAGGAAGAGGAAGAGGAAGAGGAAGAGGAAGAGGAAGAGGAAGAGGAGGAGGAAGAAAATCAACACGCTAGCTGGTGCCCTCATAGTAAGAAGCACCGCGTAGAGGAAATTTCAGAATCTGAAGAGGAAGAATCAGAAGAAGAGCAACCCGTGAAGTACAGGATGCTGCGCAACGGCAAGAAGATCGCAGTGAAGTAAATCTCATTAAAAACTTCTATTTTTAATGAGAATCGTTATTGAAATCCATGCCCAAATGTATTATATAGATTTGTATCGCTTGCATAGTGCGGTTCTTTCATAGCAATCGAGGATGCATTGCTGTTCATTTCCGTTTTTGCCATAGTGTGGCGATACGGTGGCTCACCTGTATGCGAGCGTTTCCCTAAAACAGGGCGTTTATCTACCGAGATGGTAATGATGTAATCATCTACAGATATGGATGAAGTAGAATGCATGACGGTAAAGGATGGATCCTCATGAAGGGTCGTTCGAAAGAGATGGGTGAAATACGCGAGCAGTCGTTCCATGTGGTTTTTATTTTTTTGCGTTATAATCAATCAATTTTTACTTCTGACATGTAAAATTACTTGCGAACCACGCAGTATAGCGCCCGTGAATTCAGCATATTCCCATCCTGATCAAAGAAGTCGGCTTCATTCCATGCGTGAACGGCCGCAACCGACCGATCTTCATAAAGTGACCCATAATCAAATATCGTAATACAGGAATAGTAACAGGCTGAGCGAAACTGGCATTCTGCGTTAAAGTAAAAATCATCAGCGGTGGGAGCGCGGGAGAATCCATAGAATGTACCCAGTGTTGGAATCATGTAAAATAGCTCACGTCGAACAATGTACAGATTATTCTTTCGCAACGTTAACATGTAGCGCCCTTCCTTGATATACGTATGCAAACGTGTAGCAGTTAGATCGCACTCCAAGATGCGTTCCGTGGCACACGGTGCATAATCAGCCCAAATGTGCTGGATATTCGGTATCACATCATCCGATAGTATGGTACACATAAAATATCGCAACAGATTCTCTGGAGTAGTATCGATTTTACAGTATTCCAATTCTGTCTTAATCTTATTCAGTCGCGTCGCAACCTCATCCTCATTCCAACGAAGCCAGTGAAAATCTACACGTTTATTATAAATACTGTCGGTACGCGCCCTGACAATCTGATCATATTTGAATCCGTGTACCTGTTCGTGATAAAACATCTTCATGTATGCCAACTGTAATTGAAAATACTCGATCATGGACCCGCTGTTCCGCAAATAGTTCTTCCATCCATCGCTAAGAAGTTGATGTTGAAGCTGTGTTTCGCGATGGGTAACAAATTCTGGGTGCTTTTCGAGAGAAAACCATTCAAGAAATCCTAGTTTATCGCCGAGCTGATCCTTGAACCAGGCTGTCCATTCTTCCTCTTTCAGAGAGGTATCATTTTGTACACAGGCAAATACATGTGTCTTTGAAGACCCCAACGGGGTTAATAGCACATTCTTTTTCAGATACTTGATGGTCTTTTTGATAGTGCGCAAGGCTCCTGTGAGGATAATCGCCACATGCATTTAAGGTAAACTTGCACTGTTATTTTAAGTTGCATCAATATAAACCAAACCATACATAGAACAGTATGAATATTGGAGATTATAAAGAAGAAGTTCATGGATATGAGATCAGCGGATACGGTATTCGTACCTATTGTAAAACGAATGAACTCGGTAAAAACGATAAATATGTATGTTCTATATCCTTTGGAACGGGTATGAAGAAATTTTGTATAACTGCCAAGTATAACCATAAGAAACCAGATGAAATATACATTGATCGTATTGAGCGTCATGATGATTGTATATTAAATACATCACTTGCAAAGGTACTGTCTGGTACAGTTAAATTAGTTAGGATATGTTTATTTACACTGAAAACCATGTTTCCAAATGTCAAGCACTATAGGTTTATGGATGATTCTAAGATTTACTGTGATGGAATACATTCGAAAAATATGATGAGTATGGCATATGATTATATCGTAAAATACAATAAAACATGGTATCAACATCATTTTCATGCAACACTTCCGAGTGAATCATTAAAGATCTATACAGACTCACTTACTGTACTCGATGAACCGATTGAACTAGCTTCATCCAAAGAACTGCTAGATGGAATGGGACCATATATGGATATCTATCGTGTATCGCATACTCCACGGGAATTTATAAATAAGTTACGTAAACAATTAGGAGAGAATTATTGTAAAGAAGTTGGAAAATGGTTAACACGCTATATGGTATATATTAGAATAATACTCAGACAGGATGAATGGTATATTCCTGCAGATAAAATAATAAAACCAGACGAATATAAAATAAATCAAATTGATAATGCTATAGCACATCGTAAGCTACATGGTGGCAATCAAAAAACGCGGAAACATATAACAAAATCATTAAGAACCACATCATATCATAAACGAGATTCTAAATATGGTATTGTTTCAAGAGAGGATGTGCGATATATTATGGGGTTCTACAAAGATTTTATGTAAACTATAAAAAAATTGAAATAATAATAACACCACTATAAAGCGCGAACAAAACCATGTATCACGTCATTCGTCTCGAACAAAACCACATCTTCATTGGCAATCCGAATAAAGCCATGATACAGTTTCAGTCCGATCCTGTGTCTGAAGCTACGAAATGGTTTACAATGTATAAGCCAGTGCATATTGAACAGATTATTCAAAAGGAGGACCTCTATCGCGTAACCCTCGAATACAAGGCTATTTATGGGGATGACAAGGTACACTGTGAATTACAAGATAATCAAGATAATCAAGACAAACATAACAAGAAACGGACGTATCATCAACTGCAACAAATGCAAAACATGAAAGGATTAGGATCGTTTGAGACAGTGGTTGCCATGCGTAACATGGTTTCCAAGAAAGAAGTAAAAATCAATGTATAAATGCCATCTAATACATACACTACATCTAATAAATGATACTTATCTTTTTCTTTGTTTTATTACCTCCATGTATATTTTTTTTATTTAATACTTGGTTATGTAAGTTTTTACGTGACATACTATATTATTTATAGATAATATATTATTTTCGTTTCCAGTGTTTTTCTGCCATCATATTATCAGCTTCTACAATAACTTGATTATCTGGTTGTACATATTCCATTCCTTTCTCTTTCCATCCGTATAATGCAACCTGTAAATCGATAGTAGATTTTAGTTCACTATTTTTTGTATCATGACAAATATATGCAATAGTCAATTGAAAATAAAAAAAATCATGAAACAAAAATAATGTACGATATCCATAGTACATTCGTGTAAATGTCAATTGATCGCGAAATGGTTTCCAGTTTTCTTTATTAAATAGCCGTCCAGAACGTTGCTCTTCACGAATCCATGGAAGGATCTCTGTATGAACTTTTTTTCCACATTCTTTTTTAACTCTTTCATAATATCCAGAAGTAAGATAGGTTGTGTAATGCATATCAAAATATTTAATAGCACCAGTTGGCTCAAACATATCATTAAAATGTGTTATCAGATATTCGTATAATTCTTCTCCCTCTTTTTCAAATCTCGCCCACGTAGATTCTGACATTATCATATATATATGTTTCTATTGTTTTAAGCTACTGATGTAATATTTGCTAATCTTTAATGATTTAAACATCACGCACGCAAAAGGCTCATAAATTTGATATTATTTTTACCACAAAATAATATCACCAACCATGATAAGAAAGCGTCTCCAAGTAGCCTTTACTAACCCTACACCATCTCTTTTACAGACAGCATTTCCATCTCACAGTGTCCTCCATGAATATACGTCTGACCACCTTATTATCAAAGTGAAGGTCAGCGATTTAGTACAGGCTCCTATCATGAATTGGCAATACAATCGCCCAGCCGATACATCACGATGCGAAGAGATAGCGAAATACATTTATCGTTCCAAGAAGCCTGTGGATACCATGCTGTATTTGAGCCTGAACCAGAAAACAAATCAGTTTGATATGATTGATGGGATTCACCGATATACTGCCTTGCTCCATATCAAAAAACAGATAGATGAACTAGATTTTGTAACGAATGCATTTGGCACTGATCCGTGTGATTGGTTATTCATCTCGTACATCATCCTGAACATTCGCCTAAATGCCACGGATGGCGAACTAGTGGAACTTTTCCAATCGTTAAACAAAAGCAATCCTATTCCTGAGTTGTATGTACGTGATGTGAAGAAAGATAAGAGAGACTGTGTGGAACATGTCTGTCACAATTGGCAGTCAATGTATAAAACACACTTCTCGGCCTCCAATAAACCACAAAAACCGAACATCAACCGTGATAGGTTCATCGATGTACTCGATGCAGTCTATGACAAGCTCCATTTAACAGAGGAGACAAAGGGTAAATTAGAGCAATCGCTACAAAGGACCAATGTGCATATTTCACAGAATCTGCCAAAGCTGACAAAGTCTATCAAAGAGAAATGCGAAATCACAGGATGTTGGCTGTTTATTTATACACCTGAAGAGCTGGTAAAAATGCTATAATTATCGACGTACTTTACGCGTTTTCTTTAAGCTTTTTTTGGAACGTTTTGTTCGGCGGCGACGGCCTCCTTCTGTCAGTGTATATTCGCCATTGCCATGAATAAAATATATATTGGCAGGGGATATATCTACATTAAACTCTGTAGAACGCTTTAATTTTTTTTCCACCATTTGCAATATATCCTTATTTTTAATAGGAGATAAATCAAAAACAATTGGACTTGATTTAATAGCAATACCTGCTGTAAGAGATTTTGTGTTAAATGCTTCTATATATAAATCACATATTTTAATATATGCATCATATATATTATTAGCATGTTGTTTTAATGCTGCGTTATTATTAGGAGATATATCTACATCATTTGATTTGGCTACAGGCGGCAGGCTATCTGCTTTAATTATAATTGTATATGACATCTATACTCTATATCAATATTTTATACAATCACCTGATTCAACTGAATCAAACAAGGCTCCGTAGTCTTAGAAATCCCTTTCACAAACTTAATAAGTCCTTTCCTGAACACTGCTGAATCTTTTAATACGGCCATGATATTGGACCGAATGGTATCCTTTGACAGCTTGTGATGTGCCCCTAATAAATCTACCAATTCACGCACTTCTATCTCGTCACCCGCTTGGCAAACACGCATAATGGACCCAATCCACATCACATCTTTCTCATCGGCTGTTTCGCGAAAGACCCCTTCAGGAATGACAATGGCGCCTCCTACTGCAAAACAGTCCGCTCCACGCGCCTTCTTCAGAATCCGATCCAGCCGCCCTTCGGATTCGTCCAATAGATCCAGGCACCAACGTCCTACTTCATCCAGGTGTGCCTTGTGTCGCCGCCATTCCGTGCGCCGTTTTCCCATATCTGCCACGGCTACTTCCAATTCGCGAATCATCTCCGCCCGATCAAAGGCACCCGATTCCGTCTTGCCATACTGCCACCAAATCCGACATAGCGACAATACCATTTGAAAGAGGCGACCCTCGTCTTCCCCGCTAAACTCTTCATACCGATTAATATAGACCATCATTTTGTTGTCATCAAACTCCGTTAACAATGGTCCCGTTACCGCCTTCCCATAAATATCCGTATGGCGACTAACCATAATCCCAATGGTGGCATTGGGATTCTCTTTCAAATCGCGCACAAACTTCTCCACTTCGGCTTTGGGTACCACGCCACTGTATTCCTTGAGTTCCCAGAGTACATGGTGCCCCTCAAGTTCCATCAGGTAATCCATCTCGTGCCCCGTGCCGTTCAGCGCCGTTTGACGCAACGCAAACCCCTGACACACCGCGTAATTCCGACGAAGAATCCCACCGAATTGTTCTTCAAATGCATTGCCCTTTTGCTTGACATTGGCTTGGCGCTTACCGAGAACAGACGACAGTTTCCCAATCTCCTCGGTCTGTTTTAAAATAGAATCTGCCAGCCGTTTATTGGACACCTCCATCTTATCCAGCTGATCCTGCTTGGCAGCAACGAGTTTTTCCATCAAGGCCTCTGTTTTAGCCACCGCATCAGCAATGTCCTTGTCGCGGCTCTCTTCCAAACTCCGCTTACGAACCTCTGCTACATCATACTTTGCCACAAGGCTATCATATTCTTTTCGCAGAAGACGTAGCTTCTCATCGCCCTCTTTCATACACGATGCCCGTTCCGCCCCCGTGGCGGTTTTTACTTTTTCAGAATACTCGCTATACAGCCTCTCCTTTTCCGAGGAAAGGCTATCTAATGTGCTTTGCAACGACGCAATTTGTTGTTGATAGGCGCTGCGAATCTGCGCAATCTCTGCATCTTTGAGTTCGGTTACTTTTTTGAATTCATCCGTGCTGCGCCGACTACGAACCGATTGCTGAACGGATGCGCCGATAAACAGAGCCTCTTCTACTTCTTCTACGGTTCCCAAGGTATAAATACTGGGAAGATCGTATTCTTGACGAACATTAATCGTAAGTTGTTTGGTGTTACGAATGGGACGATGCATCATTTTTATATTAATTACGAAACACCTATTACTATAGTAACGCGCGAACCGTTTAGGCCCAACCTTTAGGTAGAGCCTAAAAAAAGAAAACAACAATAGATAGTTACATAATGGATACTACGAGTGAGTTTAATGAGCTACATACGAAATACAATCAAATCGAAGAGAAGCTGCATATCCTGCAAGGACAGTATCAACAACTGTCAGAAGACCATCGTGAGCTACGAACACAGTATGCTCGGCTTTCTACACAAACTATGCGCCTTCAATCGCATGTGTCCCAGCATGTATTGCATCAAACACAAACCTTTATTGATCAACAACTACGCGATACTACCAATACATTATCACAGTCCAGATTGCGTGAGCTCCTTCCCGCAAACGATACAAACCCTTGTTATACATGGATCACGCCGAACATGGCAATTGGCAGTTCCGATTCAGATTACAGCCCTTTTGACTGCATAGTCAACCTGAATTTTCAAGGAGAACTTCTGGCATTAGGCAATACCTTGAGACATCATAATATCCGCACAACAATAAGTGATACACAAAAGCAAATTACGCAAGTAGCCATCTATGATCATCCGTCTGAAAAGGAGTGTATGAAGCGAGCCCTACATTCGATTATTCCTCTATTGGTCCAACGCGTTCGACAACTCCCGAATCTAAAAATCCTGTTTCACTGTTATGCGGGTGTTTCGCGGAGCGGCTCGTTAGGAGTCGCTTATCTGGCCTTGATGGAATCACGTCCTTACGACATTGCACTGCACCGTGTGAAAGAGATGCGGCCAGAAGTGAATCCGAATGCAGGGTTTGTGGAGGCAATTAAGGAGTTTTTGAGCGAAATAAATAGTATACAAAATATGGTTATTGTATAATATTTTATTTAGTTGTATATGGTAGAATGTCTTCTAATTTACCATCTGTACCGAACACTAATTTAAAAGCAAAAATTATAAAAGCACAACTTAATTCGGCACCAGCATTAACACATACCATCATTCAGTTATGTAAAGAACAAGGAGTAGTACCTATATTACCTAAGTTATCTTGGAAAGATGACAGTGATTGGGCTATAAAAATGAACCGTATTAATGAAAAAATTACGGAGCTTTGTAAAATATATAATGAAATAATAGATTCAACTAGCCCTAATAAAAATAAACTGCTACAGAAGTGTGAATCTACAGCGGAAGACTTAATGAATGAGCGAAATACACATTTTCGTGCATCATACCTTGCATTGTGTGAGAAGGCTAAGAATTACATTCCTCCATCTTTTCAAAAAGGTGGTACACGCGCTAAAAAAAGACACACCAAAAAACGAAGCAAGAAATAGGAATAACAGCCTATCATATAAATAAGATGATAATTTAAAGCCATTCTCATCTTAGTATACTAGAAATCATGTTCCGACTCCTCATTACGTTTTGCGCCATCTTATCTCTCTTCACAATTAATACTGCGGATGCTGCTAATCAAACGCATATTCACGCCGCGCCTTGTACGTCCTTCACGGTATCTTCAGGAACAGGTTGTGCGTGGATGTGCACCTATTGCGCGAATCAGCTCGGCACCAATAATTATTATTTTACAGATGGCGTGTGTACGTATCAGCCCCTTTCATGGTCTCAAGGGCTGGAACAACGCTGGTATCAGACAGGTGGTTGCGTGGGAAATCCGATCGCGGGACAACTCTATACGTGTTGCGCAGTGGGGGCATAAACGCCCCCACACCCCTCATGCTGTGTTGTTGCGCAGTGGGGGCATAAACGCCAGCCCCCACACCCCTCATGCGGTGTAAATAATACATAACAAACTATACTTTTTGTTTTTTCAATGTTTTCTTTCGTAAATGCATCTGTGTTTTTTTCGTATATCCGCCTCTAGCATTTCTGCTACTTCCAGTCAGTAATCGTATACCATATCCTGTTAGTTTATTTCCATCCTTAAATATAAAATGGACACCCGCACCACGGTTCTTTGCCGCATTACTCAATGCTAATGCCCCTACATCTGTCACATTGCATTCACTAATATCAACGACGGTTACAATTGGGCTGAAATACAATTCATTTGCTAAAAGAGTGGCACCAATATCACCTGTGGGTAAATTGTGTAACATTTTCATAACAACGGTTGTATCAAGCTCTAAAGGTGTATTTTTGAAGGTGGCAGGACTTTCTGCATAGTTAGGCGGACAAAGTTGTGCACGTTTCATTAATTCATCTGCCACTTTTAAGGGTGCACGATAGATACATCGTGTACCGAACAGAGAAGTATTTTTTGTAGTATTTCCAGACGGCCATGCCTCATCCGTTATACCTGCTGCTGGTAATTCAGTGCCTGTAATTTTTTCAAATGTAGTGAACGGAAGATACTTATATGTAAAACGTTGCATAACAATGGCATCTGTATTATTAATTTTAGTCTGCTCCATATCAATTGCATATCCTTTTTTCAATATCTTTTTTAAGATAGCATGATGGGATGCAATAAGTATATTGACCGTATCACCAATAATAGTTTCTGTTTTTAACATATTTAATACAGATTCAATGGTAGCCGATAATGCGGCATTAACATCGTTTTTGTCTGTTATGAATTCTCTGCTGCCATCCGATAGATCCACTAATTTAGAACCAACAAACTCGCCTAATTTTTTCATATCAAACTGATATGCATCGTATGTATGAGGCGTATTATCACTAGTTATGCTTCCAAGTTCATTAATTCCAGGAAGGATAGCAATGGGAGGAAAGAGAGGTTCGTTCAAATGATATGAATCCTTTGTACGTTCGTATGCTGTTTTGATATAATGTGCAGTCTGCATGGTTCTAAAAAGTTGTGAACAGCAAAAGGCATGGATGGGTATGTTTCTTTCGGCTAATAATCGCCCTAATGCGGTTGCTTCTTGTATACCGATAGGATGCAATTGAGGATCTTTCACAAAGACGTGTGTTTTATATCCTACTGCATTTCGTTGTGCATTCGCACAAGAATACCCATGCCGTGTAAAAATAACATTAACCGTAATGGGATTAGCCATTTATAAGTAGGTAATATTTTTATTTATAGAAGCCGTACTGAGTTGTTACGTATTTATTCAATAAAAATACACATGTACCTAGTATTATTCATTACAAGTGCATTTGTATTGCCACTTCTGGTTGAAATCGTATTAAAAATAAACCACATTGGTTTATGCATATTTTAATTTTAATTTTTATTTAATTATCCTCTTTTGCAAAGAGTGTTCGTGCAGCCTTTGGTTTTAATGTAGTAGTCACATTTGTAGTAGAACGCGGTTCCTTTAGAGGCGCAGAGGGAACCACCATTGACCGTGTAGAAGGCTTCTTCTGACTTTCAATACGTAGCTTCTCTAAAGACAACATTGTTGGATCCATTGTTATGAGCTACCTATACGTCGTAGCATAATTCTTTCAATTTTTTTACGGGTATCATGCAGACATGCGCAGAAACGAAATCGACGACTTCCGATCCGCCTTCTTTGATAACGTGATCCGTCAAGAAAAAGAAAAAGAGAACGCATTAAAGCGCCTACAAAAGAATTGTTTTCATACATTTGTTCTTGCAGAATCTGCAGATCATACGATGCAACATGGTATTTGTTCAAAATGCCAGTTCGTTATATCAAAACGAATAAAACCGAGGGTATTTAATTAAGAACTTATCAATGAGTCGAAGAGTCAACTCCTGCTAAGCTCGCAAAATACCATTGAAAGTTATAAATTATTTGGAGTGGAGATACTACATAGTAGACAAAACTTTTACAAAAATGCATGAAATATTTGTTAAATGATAATAGAATGAACATTTCCAGCCCATTTCAACAATGTAATGGGCTGAATAAGTTAGAATGGCATTATGTACAAACTTATGCAGGTAATTTATATGAGCCATTAAATTTATTTTTAATAAATGCAGATACAATACAAACCTATCGTCGTATTTATCCACAAGAGTATGCTCAGAATCTATACTATCTTATTACAAATAGACATAATTTGTATGTAAATGGCACAATATCTTCTAATGAAGAAAAACGAATGGTTGACTTAATACGGTCAAAATCAGGTAATATAGAATGGTTCCGACATATTATGTGTCGTTTTGCAATAATATTATATGGAATCATTCTAAAATGTCCTAGGCAGCATCAAGAAGTAGAAGTATATCGATGAGTAAATGTGCATTATCTAAAAGAAGATAAAAGTAATGGATTATTTTTAACTAGCTTTACTTCAACTAGTATAAATGCAAACATTGCAAGAAGCTTTTCCAAAAATAATAATAAGGATGTCATTATTTATCATTTTCGTGTTATGCCAGGTACATCATGTATTTACATAGGAAAAGATGAAGCCGAGGTATTACTTAATCCATATCAACTCTATTATTTTATTAAAAAAGATGATAATCATTATTATTATATTATTCTCCCCTCAGATATTATTCCTCCACATAATGCGAATGAGTTTTCCAAATTTAAACAGGAGATGATGGTAAGAACATTGGTAATGGAAGGTGGTAAAGTAGATCATCATATGGCAATCTTACCTGAATATAGAACTACACGTAATTCTAAAAGTAATAGAAAAAACAGAAATACACATAAAAATAATAAACAGAAAAAATTAAGTGAATGGGAACACTTTAGAGCACGTATGAATTTGCCTATTGGTACCTCCTCTTGGGGTATTCCTATAACAGATGATGTAAGAAAAGAAATTGAACGATATGCTAGAGATATTGATCAACGTATCAAAAATAACAAACATTAATATAATTATTATATAAGTTGAACATCATTTGTGACGGAGCTACGTATTATCTATGGTAGTCGCCATCGTATAAACCAAATGTGCCTCTTCCTCAGTAAATGTGCCTTTTTCTACAGCATACTTGACAAACCGACTACGTGTAAGTCTTCGATCAATTGCTGTCATTTCGGTAGAAGACCCTTGTCGTCTAAACTGAACATAAATCCAATGAGGATGGATCTTTATATTTTTAAAATAGTTGTGCTGTAAAACAGTAGGCCCAACACGAAGCTCTGCCAGCGGTTGCATTACTGAATACTGTATTAAGTATATCGTAAGACAAATAGGTTCAAATTTACACACGCGTATAGTATCCTTCCTCAAAATACTTTACGGTAATTATAATGTTCGAGTGGTTTGTTGAGCTGTGGACTGCGTTTATGACATGGGTCTTTTCATTGTTTGGCATGGATTACAATGCTCCCCATGAACCGTCCCATCAAGAGCCTGAAAAGAGCGTCTCGTTTGAGGAACAGCCGACGGAGATTCCTTCTCAGTAATGCACTTTTAGAACTTCGTTAAGAAAAGCACTTTTTAAGAAAAAGTGCGCAAAAATTCCTAAAAATACCTAAAAATGCCTAAAAATATGTATAAATTTTTGGGCACTTTTTCTAAAGAGTGCAACATTGTGAAAACAAATTCTCCAACATCTTTCGTTTCTGTTCCGCTTTATCATGGATTAGTCGATCAATATTGAGGAGAGAATCTTTTTCAATAGCCAGGTTTAAGTGATATACCTTGACCACTTGCGTTTGTCCCATGCGAACCGCTCGTCCAATCGCCTGTTGAAGGACCGCACTGGCCCACCATCCAGACATAAAGATGATGCGATCATATTCTTGAAGGTTAAGGCCCGAATTTCCTGCTTGCAATTGAAGTAACATCACAGTTGTCTCGGTAGATGCCTTGGATCTTCGAAGAACTTCTGTGCGTTCGCTCTGTGTTAATCCACCATGATACAAGAGGATGTTTTCATCTGCAACTAATCCTTCAGCTAATAGGAATTCACGTAGCAACGCCATTTCATCATGGAATTGACAGAAGATGATATACTTGTGACAAGTGTTTACTTTAACGGAAAGGTCCACTACGCCATCTTCTTCACCGGGTGTAATGCTGATTTGAACAGGATCTTTAGCGATATCATTTAAATCTGTCAGCATAATGTCTTTGATTTTGAGCATCTTGGTACTAGGTCCTACCCAGTCAGCACGAACATATGCTGGATTTTCGCGTCGTTTCGCGTTGATATACACTTGAATGCTTACAGATAGCTGTCGCAATCGCAATAGCAATTTGAATGTCTCAATACTACTGAGTTGTTCATGTTGGTATTTTTGTAGAAGGGAATCACCGCCTTTAATATTGCCGCATTGCACCCCCTCATAGAATTCCTCCTCGGCCTCACTGACAAAGGGTAAAACCAGTTCATGAATTTCAGGCACGGGCGGTGCTCCTTTGATAACGCTGCGTAGGGAATCAAGGGAGCGATGTATCAATAAATAAGGCATCATGGTGCGGTAGCGTGGCTCCCATGTAAACAGTGGCGAATAAGGTACGCCAATAAAGGCCAGAAGACTCACCACATCTTTCAAGGAATTGACGAGGGGTGTGCCAGTAACTGCCCAGCGAATAGGTGCTTGAATGAGACGACTAACCCGAGCCACTTCGCCGCTTCCGTTTCGTATCTTGTGTGCTTCATCGAGTACGACGCGATCCCACTGTTGGCGATAGTAGGACGGTACACGATACAGTTTTTCATAGTTGCTGATGTACACCGCGATTTTGGTTTTGAGTGGTTTGCGTCGCATAACAGGTCCGTCTTGTTTTTTCAGTTCCCACCCAGAAGGGCCGATCATGTAGACGGATATTCCAGCTTTCATGCACATGGCCGCCCAAGTATCTAGCATGGCCAATGGGGCAATTAACAGTGTTTTCATAAGGGGATGGTTGATCATGGTGCTTACAATTTGAACGGTTTTACCGAGCCCCATGTCGTCGCATTGAAAGCCGCCATACACGGTTTTGTATCCGCCTTCACGGTCCAGTACAGCAGTGCCATTGCGTTCTTTATCGAGCATCCAACGGATTCCGTCGTACTGATGCGGAAAATAGGTAAAAGTGGGCCACAAAGGGGCAATGGTATGCAAGGGAACATCGTCTGACATGTTTAGACTCACTAAAGCGTCTTGCATTAAAAATAACAATGCGGTTATTTCAATTTTTTTTACGAGGTTTTGATAAATTTTATGGATGATGCAATCCTAATTGTCGCCATTCAGAAAGAAGTAATTCCTGCAGTTCCAAATCATCCTCGTCGAACACAGGAATATGCTCAAAGATAGGTGCAAGAGCCATGGCTGGAGAAGGTAATGGATTCACGATTGGTACAACCAACGGTAAAACCATGTCCATATGAGATGGTGGCGCAAAGATTGCACCGACTGTATTTGTTTTCCAGCCCTCCACCGTATAACAATTTACGCTAAAGATAGATTTCTGACGCCCATTGTTAAACGACACATTGTAGGCAAATATCAGTTCGAACAAGCTAAAATCTTCATACGTTATCATCCTATGCACATGATGAATAATGGTCTGATTGAACGGTGTTTCGAATGCTTCAAATGCACCAGATGAACAAGGTACAATAACACGCCTTAATTGCATACAGTCGTAAAGGGTAGTACGATGAAAAGCGTAATATTGTTGGCCTGATTTGATCAGAAGGTGTTTTTTTGAAGCACTCAAATAGTGTACTGCATCTACCTCTTCCAGTTCCATCATGTCATAGGCTTTTATACCTATTAGTGGACAACCAGACTTCCCAAGAGTAAGACGTTTATCCTGTGAATGAATGGATGCAGGGAGAACGAGCGTAAATCCACGTGACACGTATTTTTCAATTCGCGTGCGGAGGGTATCTGTATAGGGGTGCTGTCCTGGAAGTATACTTATTTCCTTATTTAGAGTAATTTCATCCGCTGTTTCAAATCGGTCTGTTCGCGCATCATACCATGTACAGCATGCGGATAAATCAAAGTTGGTGTTCATGTAGTCTTGTAAATCGGACACGATGAGCACAATGAGGTGAACTTCTGTACCAGATGGATGTAGAAAGGAGAGAACTTGCTGGATTTGCTTAAGCGTTTGATAAGACGCTTGATCGGACTCAAACTTGGTAGTCAAGTTATAGCCATTGGATAATAGAAAGGTACTAAATCGCATCACAGTTGATTTTTGGTTTAAATGGCCATTCTCAAAGAACAGACAATGTGTATCTTGAACCAACAGATTGAGATTATTAGGAATAAATGAAGGTTCTATACCTTCTTGTTGTAAGTAAAGTGCCAAGGCAGCACTGCCTGTAAAGAGAGAATTAGTGGTTTTTAAGAGATCTTTGAAGGGCGCACAGGGAATACTGTAGGATTGTAGAAAGGATTCCATTTGATGAGACTGTAAATGAATGCGATGCAACGCGACGCGAGGTACCTAATTTTAGGCGAGAATCCATTTCAATTTTTTTGGGCTTTTTCAAAAAAAAAGCCCCCAAAAACGTTCGAAGAGAAATCAAGTATCTTTTAAGAATGTTTAGTGGTCTAACAAAATCACCAAAAAATCTTTTTATTTTGTTTTGTGATTTTTTTAATTTTTTATGATTTTTAATTTTTGTGATGGTTAATTTTATGATGTTTTGTGATTATTAATTTTATTTTGGAGTATATTTTTATATTACAAAGAGATTTTTGGGCACTTTTTTCTAAAAAGTGCAAATGAACGGGAAGCACGGAACATCGCCCACGGTCAAGGATGCACCTGCCGAAGTCGGATGACCTTTCAGGAACGTGCCCTCTGTCATGTTAAAGGTGCGGGAGCGTGCCGAGTAGACGTATGCTGTCTTTTGAACCACATTCCCCTTTTCTTTTTTGAGGAAGGACTTCTTACGATAATTGATGAAGATGTCCACACCAGCATGATACATGAATACAATGTGAGCCGCTTCCGTTGAATCAATTACTACCTCCGTATTGTCCACGATGAAGACATTGGCACCGAGCCACGATGCTGGCAATTGCCATGCAGTGCACATCTCCGCAGTCAGCGTGTAGATGCGACCCAGTTTTGACAAGACACCGAGCAGATGAGTGTCCTTGGCATGAAGAATCACTTTGCCCTGTTCCATGTAGGTCCGAATCATGGCGGGATCATCCAGATGAGCCATTAAGAGCTGCGTATTGGCGATGGCCTCCGCACATGACCGTTGTTCCACGGGTTTTTTGGCAATTTGATTGAAGATTTCACGCATGCAACGATCTTCTTCCGTGGGATTGTCCCACCGATCAATGCGGTCTACCATGTGAAGCCAGTCAGGAATGGGGAGACCAGGGCAGAAGTGTTGAAACACTTGAATGGCCGCACAGTGTTCCACTTTGATTTTGCCATCAGGCCATTGAGACACCGAGGTATGATGGTGATCCATGATATCAACCGACAAGGCACCCGCGGCAATCCACGCATCACGATGCACCTGTTCCACGCTGACATCCACCAGTAGAATGTGCGTATTTTTCATGGTCGTCGCCGCAGGCCAATGGTTGGACGGCGTGGGTGAAATAGGAAACAATTGAACGGTTCCGCTTTGTTTGAGCGCTTCTTGAGCGATATAGGCCGCGAACCAGCCATCGATACAGTTGCCGTGAAAGAGAATAGTGAAAGCGTGCGCCATTTTTCTAGGGTTTGAGGTAACTTACTAAAAAGATACCGCATCTTTCAATTTTATTTTTTAAATTTGTTGATTTTTTGTGATGCACGGTTTTTCTATTGAAGTGTGGGATAATGAATGGGGGCTACATTACATATCATCGTCACCCCCACAAACATTGCGCAAATGGCCAACACATAGGTCGTGTCCCAAAAAGTACCACTTAGAAAGCGTATAAATTGGTACAAGATACTGAACCACATGAATGTCAAACCGAGCCATGTTGTGTAAACATTGCAAGTATCGTTATACTCCCAAAACATGCGACTGTCGATTTCATCCAATTCGCACATGGCATCCTCAGTAGGTAAGCGTAATAATAAGGCACGTTTGGAACGAGTAATCCATTTGTTTTTATAATAGAGATGAATACGTTCCGCCACACCCATTTGACAGTATAAGGATGATGTATTGGACATGTGTAACATCGTGTGTTGTTTGTCATGATGCAGCAAGGTTATTCAATTTTATGGATAGACCAGGATGCATCTTGCGTCAAAGAAGTATGTGCCATAGGTGCATTCTGCTTATGAGAAAGGCAATCCAATTCTGGCGCGCATGTATCTAGTGGGGGTGGAACTGTCGCAGTCGCAGTCGCAGTCACAGTCTTTTCTGTAAGTTGTAAGGACGCATCCAATATGGCATTGACTGCATCTGCTACTGCTACTCCAACTGATTTTTTCTTGTAGGGTTCTAACCAGTTGGTTGTATGTTCATAGATGGTACCTACTTGGGAATACGACACCGATTCACCAATTGCCGCTTCAATAAGGGTCAATTTGACTTTGCAGACTCGTTTGACTGCCATGGAGGTATGTGGCAATGCAGGAACATTTGCACAAATAGTACAAGCCGCGCCATTTTTCATACAATCATGACACCAAGGGCAATCTAAGCGCCCATACCATGGAATGCCGAGATGAGAGGGATAGATTTGTTTGCAGATTCCGCAGTAGAATTCATCACAGTGCAGTTGTCGTTCAAATGTATCCATTGTAGTTGGTATTATCTAGTTGCCAGGAAGTATTCAATTTTACAATCAAAAACGATGTTTATTTTGTTTTGTTTTGTGATTTTCTGTATTTTTATTGGTCTATCATGTAGCTGGAGTATTTGTCAAACGGTATACAACGGATCGTGTACAAGTAATGCAAGGACAGTAGACATACGAACTACCATGTCATGAATGTAGTGCGCATATTTAATATCATTACAGGTTGTTGTCCACTCCATAAACTCATCCAACTTTTTATAAATGCTGTCACGCAATTTGGGACTGTGAAGGAGCATAGTAGGTTTGATAATCAAGAATTCAATGAAATCGGTTACAGCCTTATTGCGTTCCATACGCGTAACCGCATGTTCAATCTCATCCACTTTCATACGAGCAAAGACCATGTCCTCCTCAAAGTTGTATTTGACAGCCAGTTGATGTTGATCCAATGGAACCTCCACGGAAACCACGCAATTAGATGGCACGATTACCTCAATAGGCATAAAGTCAGGAAAATTATCATATTGGTCATACACTGTTCGGCGATCAAATGACTCAAACTCTCTTAGTTGCGGCAGGTCTGTAATCATCAGGCGGATCTTTGAATATCCATTACCAAGTTCCTCTTTCCATGCACCATAGTGATAAGACCAATCCTCGTCTGTCCAGTTTATAGTTCCTGTATATTCACTCCAGGTTTGTAAGAGTTGCATATCAATACGATTGTAGGTAGACCAATGTTGACCTATCTCCTGAATCGGTTCTCCTGAAACGCGTGAAAGGACGGTGACCCGTTGACCCACGCGTCCTCCTGACAGTTGTTGCACATGAATAAGCCCGTCTCGGGCATGCGCTTGAAAAGCAAGTTCAATCTCACGTATACACCAGTCAGGAAATACCAGTTCATCAAGAACTTCGGAAAGGTGCATTTCGTGTTTCATTTTAAACACGATATTCGCAACATCGGTAGGCGCATCATTGAGTATACGCTGTAGCATAATAGAGGGTACCTTACTATCTGGACAAGAATGTATTTCAATTTTTTTCAAAAAAAAGCGAGCGGCTTTTTCTTTTTTCTTTTTCTTTTTATTTGTTTCAGGGTGTGTTAAAGGCACAGGTCACACAAGTGTTGGCCCATCGTATGGTGCAGCAAATGGCGTTTGAGCAGGATCCTCCTCGTCAAGTGGTGGAGCATTTAATTTTGCCAAACGCACTGCTTCAGAGATGGAAGTACAAGGCGGATAGTTTTTTTTGGGGTTGACGTAGATGCAGAAGGTTCCACCATGTATGGAGCTGCATGGTAAGGATACAAGCTCCTCCATTCCATCACACATGGTAATATATAATTCTGCATCACTATGCTCGGTAGCACTAAATCTCCCTGTGTATCCGTCCACCCATGCAGGCTTTGTGCTGTAGAACATGTAATGCTCTACTACGTAGGGTTCAGTCACTATTTGCAGTATATCATACACGGTAGCACCTTGTAGAGCAATACTATCCGTATATACAGGGTGGCTAGTGTATTTGTTGAGAAGTTGAAGGGATGAAGTGTTAACAGTTAATGATACATAACTATGCTCAGATTTTTCATCTCGAATAATAATGTCAAAGGAAGCCATGATTGTTTGGTGACGTTATCTGGGCAGGAATGTGTTTCAATTTTTTTCAAAAAAAAGCGAGTGGCTTTTTATTTTTCTTTTTTTATTTGTATTTTTTAATTTTTTAGTTAGGCCAACTGGCTAAGATACCGCTGTATGGAGATAGCATCTGGCTCTCCGTCAGGATTCATGACATGTGCTCGTTTCAGCATGACTTCCAATGCGGCATCATCTTCGTGGCTATGCAGCGTGGCATGCTCGAATGTATCACCCACTCTGCAACTGAAGAAGAGTGTGCCAGGTTCCAATGGTGTCATCAGACTCGTTTCTTCCAGATCGTAGGTGTAAAAGGCAGGATTGATAAGGATGGTGGCAACATTGCGGCCAAATATCCAGTCAAAATCGTCGTAAACTTTGCGTACATCCCATGCCTTCAGGTTCTGCTTCTCACTAAATACCTGTCGCATGTAAATGGTAAAGAATTCCGTGATATCGTGAAACATGTGCTCTTGCATTTGAAAGTCATAGAGCCAAGTAATCGTGTTATTCGTGTGTTTCAAACCAATAGAGAAGGACATGATTTGAGGCACCTCTTTCCAGGCAGCAAAATGGTTTCAATTTTTTTACAAGGATTGCGTTCCTCTGACTGTCTAGGTGTATCGGTTTCAAAGAAAAAGCAAAACATTTTTCTTTGTCTTTCTTGCTTTATGTATTTTTATTTTATGTTTATGAACCTCATTTGACACATAACGGATCTTGTAGTACCATGGAAAGGACAGTGGACATACGATCTACCAGGTTGTAAATGTAATGCCTATAATTACTATCATCACATGTCTCCATCCATACCATGAACTCATCCAGCTTACTATAAATGCTTGTGCGCAATTTATAACTATGAATAAGCATGGTAGGTTTGATAATCAAGAACTCCATGAATTCCGCCACAATCTGGCTGCGTTCTGCTCGCCCATCCGCTAATGCAATCTCTTCCACTTTGGTACGCGCAAAGATGATGTCCTCTTCAAAGTTGTATTTAACAGCGATTTGTATCTGATCCAATGGGACTTCCATAGAAACTACACACCAAGAGGGAACGATTACCTCGATAGGAATGAAGTCAGGAAAACGCGCATAATGATCCGTTGTTCCTCGGTGTTCAAATCCATCAAATAGGGACGGTGGGAGCTCTTGAATCATGATGCGAATTCTAACAAGTCCATTGCCCACATCTTCCTTCCATGTACCATAGTGTTCAGACCAAACCTCATCTGTCCATACCTTATGACCCGCATATTCTCCCCAGTCTGCTAAGTGTTGCATCTGTTCACAATTGTACGTTAGCCAGCGCTGTCCCACTTCATAACTCGGTTCTTCTGGAACACGTGGAATAATCGTAACGATTTGACCTACCATCCCTCCTGATAGCTGTTGTACACGAATGAGTCCATCACGAGCATGGGCTTGAAAGGCCAATTCAATCTCACGAATGACCCAGTCATAATCCAGTAGCTCACTAAGGACTTCAGATTGATCCATTTCGTGTTTCATCCGAAACACAATGTTGGACACGTCGGTGGGAGCATCATTTAGAATACGCTGGAACATGGTATAGCACTTATGTAGCACTTATGTAGCACTTATGTAGCACTTATGTAGAGGGCAGAAATCTCTACTTTGTAAACTGCATCTTTCTCTAAGGCATCCGTGTCTTTTCAATTTTTTTACAAAAATATGTTTATTTTATTTTCTTGCTTTTTTATTTTTTGTTGTATTTTGCATTTTATTTATTAATAGCCATTGCCAGAAAGGCGCGAATGTCATTGAATTCCATCCATATCATCGCAAGTTGGATAGTCATATAGGCAGATGTGTCTAGATGTAAGACGGATACCAGGATAAAGTAGGTGAAGGACAAATCGATATAGGCGTATAATGTTTTTTTCATATAGGCTTTTGTGAAGGGTTCGGGACGTTCGGTATTTACCTGCGGCTTGTTACAGGTGCATGATTTTGTTGGCTCTGCTAGTTGCGTTGTTTTCGCTAGTTGCGTTAGTTGCGCTAGGTGCGTTGACTGAGTGCGGTTTACCCATGGAGCCACGCATTGGCTGGCTTTGTTGAGTGGCTTAGCTTGCGATAATTGCGAAGCAAAGAGAATGATCAGAACGGTAAAGAGAATCGTGGAGATACGCATGGATATGGAGTTAAGTGGCATCCCATTTCATGCTGCCCATCATTTCAATTTTTATATGTGATGCAAAAAAGCAAGAAAAACGATTTTTGTTTTTCTTTCTTGCTTTATATGTTTTTATTCTGTTTTTTAATTGGTCTTGCAATGGATGACAAAGACTCCACCATGAATCGCACGGGATTTTAACTTCATAATCTCATGCATTTCCGTCATTCTAATAGGCATAATGTCAAAGCCATCACACTCCATGCGTTCGCCATTGCCCATGTCCACCCAATCACCAGGGTTCAGAAAGCGCACGGTGTCGTCATAGGGTGCATTGGGATCTTCAGGAGCAGCCATAGGCGATGCGACGTTGCTGGGCGGACTCAGGGTCAAGGTGCAACTATTCCATCGATTTTCGTTCCGAAAAGCACATAATACATCGAACACGGTTGCATCTGCCCAAAGGACGAACCATTGACCATCATTGACATAGACGTGAATGTTACGGTCTTTGACAAAGACATCCGCTGTTTTGGGACAAGTTGAGTCGTCAAGAATTTGAAAGGAGTTGAGAACGGGAGGGGTGTTAGGCAACAAGTCAGACATGTTTGAAGTAAGTAAAGGGCAGGTGTCTCTACTATTTGAACTGCACTTCCTATTTAGCCCCACATCCGTTTCAATTTTTTATAAGAAAAACGATTTTTATTTTTTTTTCTTGCTTTACGTGTTTTTCTTTTGCTGTTTGTCATATTGGGACCGAATGATCATTCCTCAAGGCGGCGGAAATAGCGACGACGAAAGCTATACTGCTCCTCTGGAAAGGCTGCACCAGTAATGGAGAAACCGTTTAGATCAGATGTTACTTCATTGCGTGAGATTGCCCGAGGTTCATATCCATGAGTCTCAATGAAGGCATTCACGCATTCATTGATGGATTCATAGTAGGTTAAGGGGCGTGGCCAGACACGCATAATCTCATTCTGAGCAGTGATAACGATCGTATCATGATCCAACCATGGCACATGCTGGGTAAAATCAGGTGTGTGATATAAGCGGATGACATCCTTTGTATTAAGCTCCAAGTTGAGCAATTCAGGTACTGTCAGGTCCCAGTTGGTAATTGCCGATGGAGAAAGGTAGGCGGGGCGTTGAATCATTATAGTAGTGATAGTGAAGAGGACAGATATTCTCTCCTGTTTGAACTGCAACGTTTAACTAGCACGACCACCGTTTCAATTTTTTATTGACCTCCAAAATAAAAAGAGGCACAAGGCTCTTTTTATTGTTATAATAAGGGACAATTAATGTACATAATTGGGATCGGACCGAATGCCCCGCATTACATCATACATTGTATTGACGATTCGCTCCATACGAGCGTATTTTTTATAGAATGAACGGGTACTGTGAGTTCCAATTTGGGCATCGTTTGCATAGATGCCATGGATATGGTCTCGCATTTCATTCAGTTTGGTATAGAAGATGGCGCGAAAATGGGGGGCATAGATTAAGATGGCTGGGTGCATGATTAAGTGTTCCATGATGGAGGCAAAGATTTCGTGTGTTTGCTCTAGTGTTGCCTCATTCATGCCCTTCATCATAGTGGAGATAATGGAGGCAGACGCTTTGAAGCCATGCTTAATGGAGAGCTGTATGGTATTCAGAGGAATTTCAATTTCAGAGATGCAATGGGTGGGGACGGTGATAAAGACAGGGATGAAGCCAGGATATTGTGTGATGAAGTTATCATTCGATTGTAGCACATCTAATTCAGCAAAATCTGGATGTTCAGGAATACATTGAAGCATGATGCGAACGCGGCTGAGGCCATCTTCATAAGGGATGTTCCAACGACTGTAGTCATGCCAATCCGCGTCAGTATAATGGTACTCTGGATCATCTTCGGTAACGCTGCCTTCTTCTCGCCAAACGGTCATCCATGCATCTGCCTGTTCATCGAAGGTATTCCATGAACGTCCGACATTGCCGCTTGTCATATCATTGCCATCCTCGGTATGTGGATGAAGTAAGTAGATTTCTTGACCCACTCTGCCACCTGAGAACTGAACAATTCGGATGTAACCCTGAGACGCGTAGTGCTCCATAATGATTTCCAAGCGAAGCATGGGTATATCAAGTGCGCGGAACTCTGTCATCACGTCTGCCATGCCGAGTTCATGTAGATTCTTGGCGACGATGTCGCCGAGCACATTGGGCAAGCGATTGAAGATAGCGGTCATTGCAAGTAACACTTCAAAATAGAGAGGAAAGCAGTCTCTCCTAATTATGCTTCAACTTTATCCTTCGCTGCCGACTAATTTCAATTTTTTTGCAGTGTAGGAATGCCCCTAAGAAAAAACCGAATATCACATAAAAAATCTTTTTCTTTTGCTTTGTGATTTTTTATGTTTTTATTTTATTTTTATGTTTATTTTATAATGAACCCTGAACCTCGTCAAATAGGGTGATGTAATCATATTTTAGTCCCTTAGTAACAGTGGAAGATGCAACTAAATGACTGCGTAGGTCAGGTGTAATGGTCAGGTGGATCCAGAGCTGAGAAGACATGCTGAAGGTGATGCCCATAGAAGAGCCCTCACACGTATCCGTTTCCCATCCCACAACGGAACCCTTCTTAACACCCTTCTTTCCCAACTTGGGATCCCACTTGTAGGTAGTCGGATTCATCGCAGGATGATCTGCAGGAATTAAGTACCAGTCATAGAGAATCTCTATTTCACTCTCCGTGTAGATCAGAACGGAGTAGTAGTCAAAATTTTTGCGTGACTGAATCTCTTTAATGATCGTCTCCATTGTTCCAGGATCCTTATCTGAGCATGCAGTCGTTAAGCGATAGGAACTGATGGAAGTTTTGGTTTGTTGGCCGTTGTACTTGGCCGACTTATTGGAGAATGATCCAAGGGAGCAGGTAATATCACTTCCTGGGCTGTGTGAGCCACTGCTCACTGAGCTCACTGGACAACCTGCCGTCTTGAGTACAAGTGAGTTGATAGCCTCCCATCGTGATTCTTTGATGGGCTCATCATTGACCATGTGGTAACCCTTAGTGGCTTTGATGAAGAATTCACTCAGCTTCAGCTTCAATTTGGGAGTCATCGTAGTGGGAGAATCCTGAGCAATTTTAGGCCTTCGGCGCACTAGCGGCTTATCAGCTATCTCAATGCGCTCAAGTAAGGTGGAAATTTCGTCAGTAGTCGCATCGGCTACGTTGTGGTTTAACTCATCAATCTCGGACATACTTGGAATTACTTGGAAAACTTGAGTAGAGTGGCAGCGATTTCTCTACTTGTTGAACTGCACCTATCTCTTGCCAGGTGCGGGGTTTCAATTTTTTTTCTGGTAGCTGTGCGCAGTGCTGTGATGCACAGTATGGCCGTAGTTGATAGTAGAACTGCGCAGTGTTGTGATGCACAGTATGACCGTAGTTGATGGGGTAGTAGAGCGA
>Ga0214919_10002356_pt1 | contig 29808 bp, 33 predicted proteins | sample LL1503_MetaG_FD_177994 | JGI IMG/M metagenome (GOLD analysis project Ga0214919, IMG submission 177994) | Freshwater microbial communities from Lake Lanier, Atlanta, Georgia, United States - LL-1503 | ecosystem: Environmental > Aquatic > Freshwater > Lake | place: USA: Georgia | collected... | reverse complement strand
TTTGATCGGGAAGCGCTGGCACTGGATCGCCGCACCCTGGGCTGCTGCACGCAGTGCGTCGACGTATGGCGGCAAGCCCTCAGACGGGTCGGTCAGGTCGACCACAACGCACACACCGGCGCCCACCATCGCCTCCAGCCGGCGCGACTGCTGCTGCGGGTCGGCCAGCCCGGGGTACTCGCCAGCCATTACCCGCCCAGGCAGCAGCCAGTAGCAGTTGTCGTGCGGCCTGGGCTGCACATCGCCGGGCGAGGCCAGCGCCAGCCGGTCGATCGCCAGCATGGCGCTCAGTGCGACAGGATCTTGGACAAGAAGTCGCGGGTGCGCTCGTTCTTCGGGTTGTCGAAGAACTCGTGCGGCGGCGCCTGCTCGATGATCTGACCCTGGTCCATGAAGATCACCCGGTTGGCCACCGCCTTGGCAAACGACATCTCGTGCGTGACGCACAGCATCGTGATGCCCTGGCCTGCAAGCTCGACCATCACATCGAGCACTTCCTGGATCATCTCGGGGTCGAGCGCCGAAGTCGGTTCGTCGAACAGCATGATCTTGGGTGTCAAGCACAGTGCCCTGGCGATCGCCACGCGCTGCTGCTGGCCGCCCGAGAGCTGCAACGGATACTTCAGCGCCTGCTCGGCGATGCGAACACGCTTGAGTTGCTGCATCGCGCGCTCTTCGGCCTCGGCCTTGGGCAGCTTGCCGACCCAGATCGGCGCGAGCGTCAGGTTTTCCAGCACCGTCAAATGCGGGAACAGGTTGAACTGCTGAAACACCATGCCGACGTCTTTACGGACTTTCTCGATCGCCTTGAGGTCGTCGCTGAGCTCGGTGCCGTCGACGATCAGCTCGCCCTGTTGGTGCTCCTCGAGCCGGTTGATGCAGCGTATCAGCGTCGACTTGCCCGACCCCGAAGGGCCGCAGATCACGATGCGCTCGCCGCGCGCCACACTCAGGTCGACGTCGCGCAACACATGGAACTCACCGAACCACTTGTTGACGCCCTTGAATTCGATAATGGGGGTTTGCTGGTTCATGGCGCTCGGGTGGTTTTCTCAATGCTCATGGCTTGGCAGGCGCCACGGCGCCATCATTGGCGACGGGTGCCGGTGTTGAGATGGCGCTCTATCCACTGGCTGTAGCGCGACATCGCGAAACAGAAGACGAAGTAGATCGCCGCAACAAAGAGCTGGCCTTCGAGGAAGAACTTGCGCCAGTCGGCGTCGCCCAGCGCAAGTTGCAGCGCGCCCGTCAGGTCGTAGAGGCTGACGATGGTCACCAGCGAGGTGTCCTTGAAGGCGCCGATGAAGGTGTTCATGATCGCCGGCACGACCAGGCGCAGCGCCTGCGGCAGCACGATCATCCGCGTGGCTTGCCAGTCGGACAGCCCGAGCGACTGCGCCGCCTCGAGCTGACCTTTGGGCAGTGCTTGCAGGCCGCCGCGCACCACCTCGGCCAGATAGGCCGCGGTGAACAGCGTCATGCCCACCAGCACCCGCAGCAACACGTCGATCGTCGTGCCCTGGGGCATGAACAGCGGGAACATGAACGAGGCCATGAACAGCACCGAGATCAGCGGCACGCCGCGGATCAACTCGACATAGAGCACACACAGCGTGCGGATGCCAGGCATCCGCGACTGCCGGCCCAGCGCCACCGCCACGGCCAGCGGGAAGGCCAGCATCAGGCTGATCGTCGACAGCAGCAACGTCAGCGGGAAACCGCCCCAGCGCCCGGTCTCGACCGCGCTCAACCCGAAGCTGCCGCCGAGCATCAGCGTGAAAAATGCGCCGACCACGACGACCCAGGCCAGCAGCAGGCTACGCCGCCAGAAGGGCCGGTAGCAGCTCGCTGCCAGCAAACCCGTCAGCAAGGTGCAGGCCAGCAAAGGCCGCCACTGCTCGGCATAGGGGTAGCGGCCGAACAGGATCAAACGGTATTTTTCGGCCACCACACCCCAGCAGGCCCCGGTCTCAGCAGCAGCCCGGCAGGCCGCGTTGTCGGGACGGAACACCGCGTTGACCAGCGCCCATTGCAGCAAATGCGGCAGCACCAGCGCGAGCAAAGCCAGCACCACCAGCGTGGCCAGCGTGTTGCGCCAGCCATCGAACAAGTTGCTGCGCAGCCATGCCGCCAGGCCGCGGGCAGCGCGCGGAGGCGACCGGCTCGCGATCGGCTCGAAGTGGATCGCCTCAGGCGTCGGGTACGGCGTGGTCATTCGCGTCAACGCTCCTTGATCAGCGAGCGCTTGTTGTAGGCGTTCATGAAAGCCGCCGTCAGCAGTGACAGCGTCAGGTAGCAGGCCATCACCAGCGCGATGCACTCAATCGCCCGCCCGGTCTGGTTCAAAGAAGTGTTGGAGATCGACACCAGGTCGGGGTAACCGACCGCGACCGCGAGCGAAGAGTTCTTGGTCAGGTTCAGGTACTGGCTGGTCAGCGGCGGGATGATCACCCGCAGCGCTTGCGGCATCTGCACCAGCCTGACTTCCATTCGGCGCGACAGACCCAGCGCCGCCGCCGCCTCATGCTGGCCGAAAGGCACGGCCTGGATGCCGCCGCGAACGATCTCGGCGATATAGGACGCGGTGTAGACCGTCAGGCCGATCAGCATCGTCAGGAACTCGGGCGTCACCGCACCGCCGCCCACGACGTTGAGTTCGGTCTTCTCGGGGATGTCCAAGCCACCCGGCGCACCGCCGACCAGCCAACCCAGCAAGCCGCCGGCGACCACGATCCCCAGGCCGGGCCAGAACACAGGCCGGATCAAGCCCGTGGCATAGAGGTGCGATCGTGCAGCGCGGGCCCAAGCCCAGGCCCCGACGCCACCGGCCAGCAAGCCGGCCAGCGTCAGCCAGTGGCCACTGGCCCACAGCGGGATCGGGTACTGCAGGCCGTTCTTGCTGAAGAACACGCCGGCCACCGGCTGCATCGCGGTCTCGATCGGCGGCAGCAGCTCGGTCATCACGAAGTACCAGATGAACAACTGCAGCAGCAGCGGCACATTGCGGAAGACCTCGACATAAGCACCGCACAGCGTGCGCAACAGGAAGTTGTGCGACAGCCGGCCGATGCCCACCAGCGTGCCCAGCAAGGTCGCGAGCACCACGCCGATGATCGCCACGCGCAAGGTGTTGGACAGCCCGACCAGAAAGGCCTTGCCATAGCTCTCGGCCGAATCGAAGGGCACGACCGACTCGCCGATCGAGAAACCCGCGGGCTGGGCGATGAAGTCGAAGCCGCTCTGAATGCCGCGCAGACGCATGTTCTGCAGCGTGTTGTGCATCAGATAGGCACCCAGCGCGATCACCAGCGCAACCGCGGTCAGCTGGTAGACCAGGTTGCGGAACGACTTGCTGCGCCAGCTGAAACTGCGCGCCTTCGGCGGCGGGGATGAGGATGTCATGCGGGTCGAACGCCGAAGGCTGTCAGGCGATCAGCGCACCGGCGGGGCGTACATGAAGCCGCCCTTGTTCCACAGATTGTTGGCGCCGCGCGGCAGTTTCAGGGCCGACTTCGGACCGACGTTGCGCTCGAAGATCTCGCCGTAGTTGCCGGTGGCCTTGATCGCGCGGTAAGCCCAGTCCTTGTCAAGACCCAGCAGCTTGCCGGTGTCCTCGGAGGTGCCCAGGATGCGCTGCACCACCGGGTCGGTGCTGGTCTTCATCTGGTCGACATTGGCCTGGGTGATGCCGTATTCCTCGGCCTCGACCAGTGCGAAAACGACCCACTTGACGATCGCGAAGAACTCGTCGTCACCGCGGCGCACCGACGGCCCGAGCGGCTCTTTGGAGATCAGCTCAGGCAGGATCACGTGGTCTTCGGGGTTGCCAGCTTCCTTGTTGCGCACCGAGGCCAGGCCAGAAGCGTCGGTGGTATAGGCCTGGCAGCGGCCTGAGAAGTAAGCCTTGTTGGTGGCTTCCTGGGTCTCAAACACGACAGACTTCATGTTCAGGCCAGCGGCCTTGGAGTAGTCGGTCAGGTTCTTCTCGGTGGTGGTGCCCGACTGCACGCAGACCGTGGCGCCCTTGAGCTGCTTGGCGCTGCTGATCTTGGACTTCTTGGTGACCATGAAACCCTGGCCGTCGTAATACGTGGCGCCAGTGAAATGCAGACCCAGCGACGCGTCACGCGTCAGCGTCCAGGTGGTGTTGCGCGACAGGATGTCGATCTCACCAGCCTGCAGCGCGGCGAAGCGCTGCGCTGCATTCAAGGGCACCCACTTGATCTTGCTGGCATCGCTGAGCAGGGTCGCTGCCACCGCCTTGCAGACATCGACGTCCAAGCCGGCCCAATTGCCCTGGCTGTCAGCGGCCGAGAATCCCGGCAGGCTGGGGTTGACACCGCAGACCAGTTGGCCTCGTTGCTTGATGGTGTCGATGGTTTTGCCGGCCTGCGCGGGCAGCGTTGCTGCCAGCGCGCCCAGCGCGATCAGCGCGCCGAGCGCGGTCTTCAGGGGAGTCTTGGTCATGGTCATGGTCTCGTGGTTGTGATTCTTGAAAATACCCCGAGCGCCCGAGGCGCGGCGGCATGCTGATGAAGGCGAAGAAGTATAGGTCGATCGCCTGACCCGAAAACATGCCTGTCTGTCCGACGCGACAAGCGCTGACGCGCAAACGCAAGCAAAGATCGCTCCGTTCGACCCTCCTGTGGTCAAAAGTCGGCGCGCCTCGACTGCGCGCAACACTGACGAGTACCCCGCATCATCGCCCTGGCCTCGCTAGCCAGCGGCTCAACAGCCTTGCTGCAAGAACGCCCACAAGGCCTGTGCAGCAGCCTTTTTGTGACGCGACAGTTCGGGCCGCTCGCGATAAATGCGCACTTCCATCGTCAGCTCGCCCACGCCAGTTGGCGCGGCAGAAACCAGGCGACCGCTCTTGAGCTCCTGTCGGACCGAACTGGCTGGCAAGAATGCCAGGCCATGGCCTTCCAAGGCCATGGCTTTCAGGCCTTCGGCCATGTCGGTCTCGTAAATGGTCTCAAGCGAAGGCGCTAGCACCATCTGGCGGATGATTTGCTCGACCATGTGCCCCATGTAAGCGCCCGAGGCATAGCCCAGCAACGGTGTCGGCGAGCCCAGCGCGCCAAGCCGAAACAGCGGCTGACCCTGCGAGTCTGCCTTGGCAAAAGCCGCCAGCACCTCGTGGCCCAACGAGAGCATCTCGTAGCGGTCCGGGCTGAGCTGCAGCGGCTGCGAAGCATGGTGGTAGGCAATCAGCAGGTCGCAGCCGCCTTCTGTCAGTCGCAGCACCGCATCGTGGACGTTGAGGGCGATCAAACGGGTCTTGACGCTGTCAAGACGACCGCGCAAGCCCATCAACCAATGCGGAAAAAAGGTGAAAGCCAGTGTGTGCGGGATCGCAAACTCGATCACGTCCTGACCGCTGGCGCGGTGCGAGCGCATCAGATTGCGCGCCGATTGCAGCGCTCCCAGTATTTCGAGCGACTGACCGTGCAGCGTCTCGCCGGCCGACGTCAAGCGCGTCGGATACGACGACCGATCGACCAGGTCGACACCCGCCCAAGCCTCGAGCGCCTGGATACGGCGCGAGAACGCCGGCTGGGTGACATGCCTGAGCTGGGCCGAACGCGAAAAGCTGCGGGTCTCGGCCAAGCTGACAAAGTCTTCTAGCCATTTGGTTTCCACCGCAGCAGTTTAAGGGTCAGGGCAAGCCCTTCGAGCCGATTGTCTAGGCTCAAGCGCCGAGCTTGTCGCTGTCTGTGTCAGCCGACTGCTGCAGCCGCCACATCTCGGCGTAGCGCCCTCCCAAAGCCAGCAGCGCGGTGTGCGACCCACGCTCTGCGACCCGGCCGCCATCGAGCACCACGATCTCGTGCGCATCGGCCACGGTCGACAGCCGGTGCGCAATCACCAAGGCTGTCTTGCCCTGCGCCGCGCTCTTCAACTCGGCCTGGATCGCGCGCTCGTTGGCCGAGTCGAGCGCCGAAGTCGCCTCGTCGAAGATCAGCACCGGCGGGTTCTTCAGCAGCGTTCGAGCGATCGCCACACGCTGCTTCTCGCCGCCCGAGAGCTTCAGCCCGCGCTCGCCGACCATCGTCGCGTAGCCCTCGGGCGTGCTGGCGATGAAGTCGTGGATGTGCGCCGCGCGCGCCGCCGCCTCGACCTCCGCGGTCGATGAGCCTGTTCGGCCGTAGCCGATGTTGTAGCCCACGGTGTCGTTGAACAGCACCGTGTCCTGCGGCACGATGCCGATCGCCCGCCGCAGGCTTTTTTGTGTGACCGAGCGGATGTCCTGGCCGTCGAGCGTGACGCGCCCATCGGTCACGTCGTAGAAACGGTAGAGCAGCCGCGCCAAGGTGCTCTTGCCCGCACCCGAGGCGCCCACCACTGCCACGGTCTTGCCGGCCGGGATCTCGAAGCTCACACCGTGCAGGATGGGCCGCGACGGATCGTAGGCAAAGCTGACGTTCTCGAATCGCACGCTGCCCTCGCGCACGGTCAGGTCCGGCGCGCCTAGCGCATCGGCGACCTCGCGCTCGCGCTCGAGCAGCACAAACATCCGGTCCAGGTCGGTCAGGCTCTGTTTGACCTCGCGGTAGAGCACACCCAGAAAATTGAGCGGGATGTAGAGCTGGATCAGGAAGGCGTTGACCATCACCAAGTCGCCCAGCGTCAGCCGTCCCTCGACGACGCCCTGGGTGGCGCGCCACAGCATCGCCACCAGGCTGAGCGCGATGATCAATTGCTGGCCAGTGTTGAGCATCGACAGCGTGCTCTGGCTCTTGACCTGGGCCTGACGGTAGGCCTCCAGCCCCTCGTCGTAGCGGCGCGCCTCGAAAGCCTCGTTGTTGAAGTACTTGACGGTCTCGTAGTTCAGCAGTGCGTCGATGGCCCGGCTGTGGGCCTTGGAATCAGCCTCGTTCATCTCACGCCGAAAGCGTGCCCGCCATTCGGTCACCGTCACGGTGAAGGTGATGTAGATGCTCAGTGCGAACAGCGTGATCCAGACATAACCCATGTCAAAGCGGATGCCCAGGAAACCCAGCACCAGCGTCACCTCGACCAGCGTGGGCACGATGGTGTAGAGCGAGTACGACACCAGCGACTGCAGCGCTTTTGTGCCGCGCTCGATGTCGCGCGACATGCCACCGGTCTGGCGTTCGAGGTGAAAGCGCAGGCTCAAGGCGTGCAGATGGCCGAAGACCTCGAGCGCGATCTGCTTGCTGGCTCCAAACGACACCTTGGCAAACACCAGCTCGCGCAACTCGGTGAACAAGCTGGTCGACAGGCGCAGGCCGGCGTAGGCCAGCAGCAGCCCGGCCGGCACGACCAGCACCGCGCGCATGTCGCCGGGCTTGAGGGCTAGCGCATCGACCAGGTGCTTGAGCAGCACCGGCACGCCGACATTGGCCACCTTGGCCAGCAGCAAGAAGCCCAGCGCCAGCCCGACCCGCCAGCGGTACCGCCACAGATAGGGCACAAGCTTGTTCAGGGTTTGCCAATCGGTGCGTGCGGCACCCGGCACGGTGGGGGTGGGTAGGCTTTGGGCGGCGGTGGAATGGCGCATGCGGCAGGGACGTCTAGCGCCCGTAGAAAGTTATTTGGAAAGGTGTCCGGCGGCCAGACTGCACAGGATCACCCGGGCGATGATTGAAGATTAGAGCATCGGGCCATGCCTACCGGCCACGCAGTTCGCGTTCACATGCCACGCCAAACCGCCGTGGCAATGTGCTCGGCCAGCGCGTCGCCCCACAGCCGGTAGAGCGGCGCAGCAGGATGAAAACCGTCGCGGGCCAGCATGCTGGGATCGTCCAGCGGCAGATCAAAACGCAGCAGGCTGACGCCAGACCGCCCCAGGACCCAGCGCGCCAGCGCGCGCTCGTGCGCCGCCGCGTCGCGCCCGGCCACCCAGCGCAGCGGCTGCGGCAGGCCTGAGAAACGATGCATCGGCGGCACCGGCGTCATCACCACCTGGCGCGCACCCGTGCGCTGAACCAAGGCCTGGACCAGTCGCCCGCGCTCGGCCATTGCGGCAGCCGGTCGCACCTGGTCGACAACATCGTTGACCCCAGTGACCACCACCGCCACATCGGCGGCATCGGCCTCGGCCACCAGTTCAGCGGCCTGGGCGCTGGTGATGCCCGAGCGCGCGCACAACTGCCAGTGCACCGACACACCCAGGCGCTGCGCCAGCGCCCGGCTCAAGCAACCGGCCAGCGCATCGTCCTGGCTGGTCACGCCCACGCCTGCGGCCGACGAGTCGCCGACGATCAGCAAGCCCAGCCGCCCATTGCCGTCGCCGACGCGGCCGCGGCGAGGACCCGCAGCCTCCGGCAAGCGCGGCAATCTGCGGCGGGTCTGCAGCGCCTGCGCCAGCAGCAGCGGGGACAACGCGAGCTTGAGCGCTAGGGTGGTGTGACGCGCCAGCGACATCGCAGCCCGCGGGTCAGACTTCAGAACTTGCTGAAGTCGGGCTTGCGCTTCTGGAAGAAAGCCTGGAAGGCCTCCATCGCTTCCGGGCTGCGCAGCCGCTGGGAGAACAACTCGCCCTCGGCCTGCATCACCTGCAGCAACTGGGCCCGCTGCGGCGCACGCATCAGGCGCTTGGTCTCGCGCACCGCGCTCGGCGGCAAGGCGTTGAAGCGCTCGGCCATCCGGCGCGCATGGTTGACCACTTCGCCGGCCGGCAGCACCGCGTTGGCGATGCCGCAGTCGACCGCGTCGCTGCCGGAAAACGGCTCGCCCAGCATCAGCTTCTCGGCCGCCTTGACATGGCCCAGCAACGCCGGAATCAGCAGACTGCTGGCGTATTCGGGCACCAGCCCGAGGCTGACGAAAGGCATCGCCAAGCGGGCCTCGTCGCTGACATAGACCAGGTCGCAATGCAGCAGCATCGTCGTGCCTATGCCCACCGCAGCACCGGTGACTGCCGCCACCACCGGCTTCTCGCATTGCAGCAAGGCGTGCATGAAGCGCGCCACCGGCGGCTGCTCGCCGTCCTGGCCTGGCGGGCGCTGCATGAAGTCCTCGATGTCGTTGCCCGAGGTAAAGCAGCCCGGCTGGCCGGTGATCAGCACCGCGCGCACCGCCGCGTCCGAGTTGGCAGCGATCAAGGCCTCGGCCATCGCGCTGTACATCGCCTGGGTCAGCGCGTTCTTCTTCTCGGGCCGAGCGATCTCGATCGTTGCCACGCCGTTGAGGGTGGCGGTCTTGATGGTCAAGTGCTGTCTCCTGTTGTCGATGGGCCTACGCTATCAAACGCGTTCAAAAATCCCGGCCGCGCCCTGCCCGGTACCCACGCACATCGTGACCATGCCGTACTTCAGCTTGTGGCGGCGCAGCGCATGCACCACGGTGGCAGCGCGGATCGCGCCGGTGGCGCCCAGCGGGTGGCCGAGCGCGATCGCGCCACCCATCGGGTTGACGAGCTCGGGGTTCAGGCCCAGCGTGTTGATCACCGCCAGCGCCTGCGCCGCGAAGGCCTCGTTCAATTCGATCCAACCCATGTCGGCCAAGCTCAGCCCGGCACTCTTCAGCGCCGCAGGAATGGCCTCGATCGGGCCGATGCCCATCAACTCGGGCGGCACACCGCGCGAAGCGAAGCTGACGAAGCGCGCCAGCGGCTTCAAGTCAAACTGCTTGACGGCCTTCTCGCTGGCCAGGATCAGGCAACCCGCGCCGTCGCTGGTCTGCGAGCTGTTGCCTGCCGTCACCGAGCCCTTGGCAGCGAACACCGCGCGCAGTTTGGCCAGCGCAGCCAGCGTGGTTTCGGCACGTGGACCCTCGTCCAGGTTGACGCTGCGGGCCTGGATGTTGACCTCGCCGCTGTCCAGGTTGGGCCTGCGCTCGACCACCTGCACCGGCGTGATCTCATCGGCAAACGCACCGGCCTGCTGCGCCGCCAAGGCTTTCAAATGGCTTTGCAACGCGAATTCATCTTGCGCCTCGCGGCTGACCTTCCACTGCTGAGCCACCTTCTCGGCCGTCAGGCCCATGCCGTAGGCGATGCCGATGTTCTCGTCACGCGCAAACACCGCCGGGTTGAACGAGGGTTTGTTGCCCGACATCGGCACCATGCTCATGCTCTCGGCGCCGGCGGCGATCATCACATCGGCCTCGCCGACGCGGATACGGTCGGCGGCCATCTGCACCGCACTCAAGCCCGAGGCGCAAAAGCGGTTGACGGTGATGCCGCCCACCGAGTTGGGCAAACCGGCCAAGAGCGCAGCCACGCGGGCCAGGTTCATGCCCTGCTCGCCCTCCGGCATCGCGCAGCCGACGATCGCGTCCTCGATCGCCTTCGGGTCGAGCCCCGGCACCTGCCTCAGCGCGGCCTGGATCGCTGCGACCAACAGGTCGTCAGGTCGGGTGTTGCGGAAGAAACCGCGGTGCGACTTGCCGATAGGCGTGCGGCTGGCGGCGACGATGTAGGCGTCTTGCAGTTGTTTGCTCATAGCTGATCTTTCGAATTGACCAATGGTCAAAAATGCACGGAGTTCGGTGTTGAGGAAGCGTCGCGAGCGGGCGTCAGGCTAGGCGGACGGAGCGCAGGAACCGGAACGTAGCAGCGCTACGTGAGGATTTCGAGCACCGCCCAACGAAGCCTGGCGTTCGCGCCGCCGTTTCGTCAAATCGCTTCATCAGTTCCGAACCGGCTTGCCGGTCTGCAGCAGTCCCATGATCCGTTCCTGCGATTTCGGGTGCTCCAGCAACGAGCAGAAGTGTTTGCGTTCCAGCGCCATCAGGTACTCCTCGCTCACCAGCGAGCCGCCCTCGACCTCGCCACCGCAAACCACGTCGGCGATCAGGCTGGCGATGTGGAAGTCATGCGCGCTGATGAACTGACCGTCGCGCATGCCCACCAACTGGGCCTTGATGGTGGCGATGCCCGAGCGTCCTGCCACCGAAAACAAGGACTTGGTCGGCGCGCGCCAGTTGCTCGCCGCCATCGCCTTGACCTGAGCGATCGCGACAAACAGCAACTCGTCCTTGTGCGCCACGACCACGTCGCTGTCGAGCAAGTAGCCGATCTGCCGGCTCTCCAGCGCGCTGGTGCCCACCTTGGCCGTGGCCGCAGCTTGGAAACCGTCCTTGACGAAAGCCAGCAAGTCGGTGCTGTTGGCTGCGGCGGCAGCCTCGGCGGCGCGGCGGGCGATGTAGGTCAGGCCGCCGCCGCCGGGGATCAGCCCCACGCCCACTTCAACCAATCCAACATAGCATTCCAAATGAGCGACACGTTTGGCGCAGTGCAGCGCGATCTCGCAGCCACCGCCCAGCGCCAGGCCGCGCATCGCCGCCACGGTCGGCACTGCGGCGTAACGCATCCGCAGCAGCGCGTCCTGCAGCTTCTTGATCTCGGGCTCTATGCCTTTGGCGCCGAGTTTCATGAAGGTCGGCAGCATGGCCTCCAGGTTGGCACCGGCCGAGAAGGGTTCGTCGGGCGACCAAATCACCAAGCCGTCATAGCCGCTTTCCGCCAACTCGACCGCCTTCAGCAACCCTTCCATCACGCCAGGGCCGATCAGGTGCATCTTGCTGGTGATGCTGGCGATCAGCACCTCGCCGTCCAACGTCCAGAGCCGGATCTCGTCGTTCTTGTAGATCTCGGTGCCGGCAGTGATCGCCGGTTGGGCGCCCTCGCCCAACAGCATCTCGGGAAAACGCTGGCGCGCGTACACCGGCAGCGTCGAGCGGGGGATGGTCTTGCCCAGCGCCGCGCTCCATGAGCCGTCGGGGGTGTGCACTCCCGTGCGCCCGTCAAACACCCAGCCCGGCAGCGGCGCGCTGCACAGCGCCTTGCCAGCATCGATGTCGTCCTTCACCCAAGCGGCCACCTGCTGCCAGCCGGCCTCCTGCCAGAGTTCGAACACGCCCTGCTTCATGCCGAAGCCCCAGCGCATCGCCAGGTCGACATCGCGCGCCGAATCGGCCACTTCGGCCAGGTGCACCGCCGCGTAGTGGAAACCGTTGCGCAGGATCGCCCACAGGAACTGGGCCTGCGGGTTGCTGGACTCTCGCAGCAGCTTCAGCCGCTCGGCCGCCGGTTTCTTCAGAATGCGGTCGATCAGCGCATCGGCTTTGCCACCAGCGGGCACATAGTCGCCCTTGGCCGGGTCGAAACGCAGCACATCCTTGCCGACCTTCTTGAAAAATCCAGCTTTGGCCTTTTGGCCCAGTGCACCGGCGCTGATCAGCGCGGCCAGCGCCGAAGGCGTTGCATAGCTGGCATGGAAGGGATCGTCCTGCAGCTTGTCCTGCAGCGTCTTGACCACATGCGCCAAGGTGTCAAGGCCCACCACATCGGCGGTGCGGAAGGTGCCCGAGCTGGCTCGGCCCAGCTTTTTGCCGGTCAGGTCGTCGACCACGTCGTATGCCAGGCCGAAGCGATCCGCCTCAACAAATGTGGCCAGCATGCCGGCGGTGCCGATGCGGTTGGCGACGAAGTTGGGCGTGTCCTTGGCGCGCACCACGCTCTTGCCCAGACCGCGGGTCACAAAGGTCTCGAGCTGGTCGAGGATCGCTGGGTCAGTGCCGGCGGTCGGAATCAATTCAACCAGCTGCATGTAGCGCGGCGGGTTGAAGAAGTGGATGCCGCAAAAGCGCGGCTTCAAGGCTTCGGGCAACACCGCTGACAGCGCGGTGATCGACAAGCCCGAGGTGTTGCTGGCAACGATCGCGTGCGGCGCAATGTGCGGCGCGACCAAGGTGTAGAGGTCGCGCTTCCAGTCCATGCGCTCGGCGATCGCCTCGATCACCAAGTCACAAGCCGCCAGCAGGGCTAGGTTCTCCTCGTAGTTGGCGGGCTGGATCAAGGCCAGGTCACTCGCCACGCCGATCGGTGAAGGCTTGAGCTTTTTCAGCCCATCCAAGGCCTTGAGCACGATGCTGTTCTTCGGGCCCTCTTTCGACGCCAGGTCGAACAGCAACACCGGCACCCGCAGATTGACCAGATGCGCGGCGATCTGCGCGCCCATCACGCCGGCGCCGAGCACGGCCACCTTGCGCACGTTGAAACAGTTCATGTTGACTCCGGTGAATTCAGTACAGATGTCACGGCTCACTCGACCCGGATCCAGGTCTGGGTGCGACCCAGCATCGGCAGGCCCAGGTATCCGCGAACCTCCAGCTTCTTGCCGCCGTCCACCGGCTTCAAGCGCAGCTTGTAAACCTTGCCGTTGTTCGGGTCGAGGATGTCGCCGCCGACCCAGGCGCCGTCGTCGCCTTTCTTCGCACCACGGATGATGGTCATGCCCATCACCGCTTGGTTCTTGCGCTCGTCGCTGCAGTCGTGGCACACCTCGCTGGCCTTGGCCAGGTCGAAAATTTTCTCGACCCGCCCGCTGACCGCACCGCCCGACTCGGTGATGCGCACCATGGATTTTTCAATCTTGCCATCGTCGTCTATCGTCTTCCACAAGCCCACCGGCGTGGCCTGGGCCAATGCTGCACAGCCGGTAGCGGCCAGCAACAAGGCGATCAAAGTCTTGTGCATCATAGAAATCTCCTGGTGTTGTTCAGAACAAGGCCTCGTCCATCGCCATCAGCGACGCCACGCCAGATCGCGCGCTGCGGATCAGGCCTGCAGTCTCGGGCAGCAGCTTGGCGAAGTAAAAACGCGCGGTGGCCAGCTTGGCGGTGTAGAACGGATCGCCTGAACCCTGCTGATCCAGCGCAATCTTGGCCATCCTGGCCCAAAAATAGGCAAAGCACAGGTGACCGACAACGCGCAGGTAATCGACCGCCGCTGCGCCAACCTCGTCGGCATTGCCGAAGGCCTTCATGCCGATTTCGGTGGTCAGCTTGGTCAGCTTGTCACCCAGGTCGGCCAGCGGGTTGATGAACTCCTGCATCGCTTCGCTGACGCCCTCCTCCTCGACGAACTCGGCGATGCGCTGGCCGAACTTCTTCAGCTTCGCGCCGTTGTCGCCCAGCACCTTGCGCCCGAGCAGGTCTAGCGACTGGATCGTGTTGGTGCCTTCGTAAATCATGTTGATCCGCGCATCGCGAACGAACTGCTCCATGCCCGAGCCGTGGATGTAGCCGTGGCCGCCAAAGACCTGCATGCAGGCCGAGGTCGCGATCCAGCCGTTGTCAGTGATAAAGGCCTTGATGACGGGGGTGAGCAAGGCCACGGTGTCGTCGGCCTCCTTCTTCTCTTGCTCGTCGTCGGACGAGAGCAGCACATCAAGCTGCAACGCGGTGAACATCAGCATCGCGCGGCCGCCTTCAGCGTAGGCCCGCGCGGTCAGCAGCATCTTGCGAACGTCCGGATGGACGATGATCGGGTCTGCGGCCAGGTCGGGCGCCTTGGTGCCTGACAGCGATCGCATTTGGATCCTGTCCCGGGCGTAGGCCACCGCGTTTTGGTAGGCCACCTCGGTCAGTCCCAGTGACTGCGTGCCCACGCCCAACCGGGCCGCGTTCATCATCACGAACATCGCCGCCAAGCCCTTGTGCGGCGCACCGACCAGCGTGCCGACCGCACCGTCCAGCCGCATTTGACAGGTGGCGTTGCCATGGATGCCCATCTTGTGCTCGAGGCCGCTGCAGAAAATCGGGTTGCGATCGCCCAGACTGCCGTCGGCATTGACCAAGACCTTCGGCACCACGAACAGCGAGATGCCCTTGCTGCCGGCTGGCGCGTCGGGCAGCCTGGCCAGCACCAGGTGAACGATGTTTGCGGCCAGGTCGTGTTCCCCGGCGCTGATGAAGATCTTCTCGCCACTGATGCGGAAGCTCGCTTCGGCCGCCCCGTCGGCGATCGGCTCGGCCTTGCTGCGCAGCAAGCCCAGGTCGGTACCGCAATGAGGCTCGGTCAGGCACATCGTGCCGGTCCATTCGCCGCTGGTCAGACGCGGCAGGTAAATCGCTTTTTGAGCCGGCGTGCCGTGCGCGTGCAAGGCTTCGTAAGCACCGTGCGACAAGCCCGGGTACATGGTCCAGGCTTGGTTGGCCGAATTCAGCATCTCGTAGATGCACTGGTTGAGCACCAGCGGCAATCCCTGGCCGCCGTAGGCCGGGTCACAGCTCAGCGATGGCCAGCCACCAGCCACATACTGCTCATAAGCCTGTTTGAAGCCTTGCGGCGCACGCACCGCGTGACTTTGCTGGTCCAGTGTGCAGCCCTCGGCATCGCCCGACAGGTTGAGCGGCGCGGTCACCTGAGACGCGAACTTGCCGCCCTCCTCGAGCACGGCGTTGAGCGTGTCGGCATCGGTCTCGGCATGTGCAGGCAAGCCCTTGAGCGTTGCCACAGCGCCGAACACCTCGTGCAGCAAGAACTGCATGTCACGAATGGGCGGATGGTAGGAAGGCATGAGAAGTGCTCCAGGAGGGACAACCGGCACCGCCGGCAAGAAAGGTCAGCGCGCTGCGATGCGCGGGACAGTGGCTGGATCGACCGCCAAGCAGGCGTCCAGGATTCGGTCGAAACCACGGCGGGCACGATCGATCGCGCCGGGTTGGCGCAGAAAGCGAGCATCGTGATGCAAGGCCAGGATCAGGCCGTGGAGTTCGAACAGGATTTGCAGCGAATCGGTGTCAGGCCGCAGGTGACCGGCATCCACCGACAGGCTGATCGCGCGCTCCAGCGCTGACTGCCAAGCCAGCACCATCGACGCCAACGCGTCGCGCACCGGTCCGGGACGGTCGTCAAACTCGACCGCACCGCTGATGTAGATGCAGCCCGAGTCCAGTTCCACCGACACCCGACGCACCCAGCGATCGAACAGCGCTCGCAGCCGCGGCAGTCCACGGGCCTCGCTGACCGCGGGAAAAAACACCTCTTCCTCGAAGCGCGCGTGGTATTCGCGAATCACCGCGATCTGCAACTCCTCGCGCGAGCCGAAATGGGCAAACACGCCCGACTTGCTCATCTGCGTGACATCGGCCAGCGCACCGATCGACAAGCCTTCCAATCCCATGTGCGACGCCAGCCCCAGCGCCGCATCCAGGATCACCGCGCGGGTCTGCTGGCCTTTGTGCAGGACCCGCGAGAAAGGACGCGTTGGCGAAAGCTTGGGCAATGCAGGCGGTGGCGTGGCAGTCACGGTGAAAAAATGAAACGAACGATCGTGCTATTTTGCAGGCTAACCGCTCACTTTGCCGGTCCGATGCCAGGATATTTTTAGGCTTCGCCAACTATTGGCGAAACCTGGCTGTGCAAATCGGTGCCGAAGTCGACATGAACCGAAAGCCAGGGAGTGCCGCAAGGGCTGCAAGCGACCAAGCTGCGACAGCGAACGAACCGAGCTTGAGGCGGATTCGTCACACAATATGCAGTACGCTCAGCGCAGTTAAATGGAGGTTTCGTTCCGTGGACGTTTTGCAGCTCGATCTGTCCGGACGCCCGCAAGCGTGGATTGCAACGCGACAAGCGGCGATTCTTTACGCTTGCGACGGTGTGGCCTGGACCGTGGGCAAGCCCTGCCAGGTTCTGCGCGGAGGCATCCAGCGCAGAACCGGGCTGCCGTCGCGCATCGAGGTACACCCCATCATCGCCGTGCGCGGCACCGTCCCTAGCCGGGCCTGGCGGGTGGCGCCGGCCTTGACCAACCCCAAGCTCTTCACCCGCGACCGTCAGGTCTGCGCCTACTGCGGCGGCCACTTTGCTTTCGACCTGCTGACCCGCGAACACATCGTCCCCAGTTCTCGCGGCGGGCGCGACAGCTGGATGAACTGCATCACCGCCTGCCGTGCCTGCAACGGCCGCAAAGGCAACCGACTGCCTGAAGAATCGAACATGAGCCTGCTCTACCTGCCCTACACACCCAGCCTGCATGAGGACATGATCCTGCGCGGGCGGCGCATCGTCGTCGACCAGATGGAATTCTTGCTCGCCAGCGTGCCGCGATACAGCCGGCTGCACGCTTGAGCACGCTTTGAGGCTCTTGCTGGCCTTGCTCGTCGGCCTGCTGGTCGGCAGCGGCGCTGCGGCTGCAGGCGCCGCTGCGCCGCAGCCGCCCGACACCATGGCGCAGCGCTTGCAGCCCTGCACCGCCTGCCATGGCGCCGAAGGTCGGGCCGCACGCGAGGGCTACCTGCCGCGCATCGCCGGCAAACCTGCGGCCTATCTCTACCACCAACTGCTCAATTTCCGCGATGGCCGGCGCAGCAATGCCACGATGGCTGGCTTGCTGGTTCACCAGCGCGATGATTACCTGCGCGAGATGGCCGCTCACTTCGCGTCCCTGGACTTGCCGCACGCCTCGAGGCCGCCGAGTGCAGCGCCCGCAGCGGTGATGGCGCGCGGCCAGACCCTGGCCTTGCAGGGCGACCCAGCGCGCAGCCTGCCCGCCTGCACCGCTTGCCACGGCAGCGCGCTGGCAGGCACGCTGCCGGCCGTGCCGGGGCTGCTCGGGCTGCCGCGCGACTACCTGATCGGCCAGATTGGCGCCTGGCAGACCGGCAAGCGCCATGCGATCGAACCCGACTGCATGGCCCAGATCAGTCGCCGCCTGGGCGCCGAGGATGCCAGCGCAGTCGCCAGTTGGTTGGCGGCGCAGCCAATGCCGCCGGGATTGCGGCCAGCCGCCTCAGCTCCCGAGCCGGCACCCTTGCGATGCGGCAGCGTCAGCCAACCCGAGCGATGAAGCGCAGCGCTGTAGGCGGGCTGACCACCGCCATCCTGATCGCCTGCCTCGCGGCTTGGGTGGGCTGGCGCAACCTGCAGGGCGAGGACGCCCTGGTGCCCGACCCACCGGCCCAGGCCGCAAGTGCCGAACAGATCTCGCGCGGCGCTTACCTCGCGCGAGCCGGCAACTGCGCCACCTGCCACACCGCGCGCGGCGGCGCGCCCTATGCCGGTGGGCGCGGCATCGTCACGCCCTTCGGCACGGTCTATTCGAGCAACCTCACACCCGACCCATCCAGCGGCCTGGGTCGCTGGAGCGCGGCCGAATTTTGGCGCGCCATGCACCATGGCAGGTCACGCGACGGCCGCCTGCTCTACCCGGCCTTTCCGTACCCCAACTTCAGCATCGTCAGCCGTACCGACATCGACGACTTGTTCGCCTTCCTGCGCAGCTTGCCTGCGGTGACCCAGGCCCAGACCGAGCATGCGCTGCGCTGGCCTTACAGCAGCCAGGCCGCGCTGGGGCTGTGGCGAGCGCTGTATTTCAGACCGGGCGAGTTCAAGCCCGAAGCCGAGCGCGGCAAGGCCTGGAACCGTGGCGCCTACCTGGTCAACGGCTTGGGCCACTGCAGCGCCTGCCATGCCAGCCGAAATTTGCTGGGCGCCAGCGCCGGATTGGCCGATACCGGCGCAGGCAGCCAGTTACCAGCGCAGAACTGGTACGCGCCCTCGCTGGCCGACCCCGCTGAAGCCGGGGTGACCGGGGAATCCGCGGCCGAGACGGTACAACTGCTCAAAACCGGCATGTCGCAGCGCGCCGCAGCGATGGGCCCAATGGCCGAGGTGGTGGCGGGCAGCACGCAGCATCTGACGATCCCGGATCTGCAGGCGATGGTCGAGTTTCTGCGATCGATCGCCTCTGAGGATCATCTCAAGAAGGCACCAGCGACCGCTCCGACAGCCGACACGATGGCGCGCGGCGGCGATCTCTACACCCGGCACTGTGCCGATTGCCATGGCGCCCAAGGTCAGGGCGCACCCGACCAATACCCGGCGCTGGTGGGCAACCGCGGGGTGACCATGTCCAACCCGCGCAACCTGCTGCAAGCCATCACTGCCGGCGGTTTTCCTCCGGCCACCGATGCCAATCCGCGGCCTTACGGCATGCCGGCGTTCGATCTCCCGAACGCCGATCTGGCCGCGTTGACAACCTGGCTGCGCGCTGCCTGGGGCCACCAGGCAGCGCCGCTGTCCGAGGTTGAGGTCCTGCTCAAGCGCTGATCCTCCAGGATTTACCCAACTTCACAAAAGACCGGCGCACCCATGAGGAACCCGCGCGCGCTGGCCGAACTCGAACCGCAGCGGTCAACGGTTCGGATTGATTTTCCGTTCACTACACAACACCACTGAAGGGATTGCCATGCTTCGTTCCACTTTCGCCCTGGCCATTGCCGCCGGCTTGGCCTTGACACTGTCGGGTTGTGCGACCAGCCGGTCCGATGTGATCAGCCGACACGATGCGCAGCGCATGTCCACGGTCGTGGACGGCACGGTGCTGACCGTTCGCGCCGTCACCATCGATGGCAGCCAGAGTGGCATGGGTGCGACGGCCGGCGGTGTGGTCGGCGCGATCGCCGGCTCGTCGATCGGCGGTCGGCGCGACTCGGCTGTCGGCGGCGTGCTGGGCGCGGTGGCAGGCGCTCTTGCGGGCAACGCGATCGAGCGCAACACGACGCGCGAAGAATCGCAAGAAATTCTGATCCAGCTTCGCAATGGCGAGCGCCGTGCCATCGTCCAAGCCAAGGGAGGCGAGACCTTGCAACCAGGCGATGCCGTGATCATCGTCTCCAACGGGAGCAAGGTCCGGGTGACGCGCGCGCCGGTGAGTACGCAGCCAGTCGTGCCGCAGATGGTGCCCCAGGTCGTGCCAAGCTATCAGTCGGTGCCCACGCCGGTGCCCGGCACGCGCAGTTGATGCTCAAGCCGCCGGCGGCGCTCACGGCGGCAAGGGCTGGGTCTGCGGTGTCGGCCTGAACGCCGAGCGCGAGTAACCCAGCGACTCGGCCTGGGTCATCGCTGCCTCCTGATCCGCTGGCGCCATCTGCGGCGTGCGCGACAGCAGCCAACCGTAGCGCCGGGTTGGCTCGCCCACCAACACCCAGCGGTAATTGGCCGGCAAGGCCAGCACCCAGTAGTCGCCATAGAAGGGTCGAAAAAAACTCACCCGCAGTTTGGCGTTGCCGCTGTTGGGAACGACCTTGGCCACGCCGGTGGCATCGCTCACCGATCCGTCAGCCTGGCGGCAGCGGTTGAAGACCTCGATGTCCGCTCCGTCGAGTCGGTAACGCGCCTGGGTGTCGGCGACGCATTGGGCCTGAAACCGGTTCGGTACCAGGGCAATCTCGTACCAGACCCCGAGGTAACGGTCGAGGTCTACCGCAGCGACAGTGGGCAAAGGCGTCGCCGGCGGCGGCGAACCGCAACCCATCAAGGACGCTGCCGCGATCAGCGCAACGCAAGTCATCAAGTGGGTTAGGCGCATCTGAAGGGTTCTGGCAAGGTTCTGGGGCCATAGTTTCAGCGACCCGGCCGCCATTGAACCGTAACTGACGGTGATCAAAGAGCAGCGCCGGCTGTACATCGCAAGACATCGGATCATAAGCACACTAAGTTCGTGGCACACGAAGTTTGTGTTGTAAACTAGCTGCTGATCTTGAGGTCCTGGATGAAGAACGTCACCGTCACGATGGAAGACAGCGTCGCCGAATGGGCCCGCATGGAGGCTGCGCGGCGCAACACCAGCGTGTCCCGTCTGGTGGGGCAGATGCTGGCTGAGAAGATGCGGCACGACGATGCCTACGAGCGAGCGATGAACGAATGGCGAAACCGCCAGCGAGTCTACCGCTCTGATGGTGCGCCCTACCCAAAGCGCGACGGCAGTCGGAGGCCGGGGTGAGCCTGGTCTTCGTCGACAGCAACGTGCTGCTCTACAGCGAGGACAGCGCCAACGCTGCCAAGCAACAGCGCGCGGTCGACTGGCTGGACGCGCTATGGACACGCCGCTGCGGCCGCTTGAGCGTCCAGGTGCTCAGCGAGTTCTACACCCATGCCACGCGCGGACTGCAGCCCGCGATGCCTGCCGGCGACGCCCGTGCCGAGGTGCGTCGCTACCAGCGCTGGCAGCCCTGGCCGATAGACCACGCCACGGTGGAGACCGCCTGGGCGATCGAAAGCCGCTTTGGCTTCGACCACCCGGACGCGCTGGTGCTGGCCGCGGCTCAGCAGCAGGGATGCGAGTGGCTGCTGAGCGAAGACCTGCCACACGACCTGCAGATCGACGGCGTACGAATCCTCAACCCTTTCCTGGTCGGGCCCGAAAGGCTAGACGCGACACCATGAACCCGCTCCAAGCCTGCATGCAACGCGTGATCCGCCCCGACATCCAAGGACTGCACGGCTACGCGGTCCAGCCCAGTGCGGGGCTGGTCAAGGTCGACACGATGGAGAACCCTTACCGTCTACCCGAGGCGCTACAACAAGAACTCGGCGCGAGGCTGGGCCGGGTGGCGATCAACCGCTATCCGGCCGAGCGAAGCGACGACCTCAAGGCCGCGCTGGCGACCCATGCCGGCCTGCCCGAGGGCTGCGCGCTGATGCTGGGCAACGGCTCAGATGAATTGATCAGTTTGCTCAGTCTGGCCTGTGCGCTGCCGGGCACCGTGTTCATGTCGCCCCTGCCCAGCTTCGTGATGTACGGTTTGTCGGCGACCTTGCAGGGCGTGGGCTTCGTCGGTGTGCCGCTCGCGGCCGATTTCGAACTCGACGAGGCCGCCATGCTGGCTGCGATCGCCGAGCACCGACCGGCGCTGCTGTACCTGGCCTGCCCCAACAATCCGACCGCCAACCTGTGGGACGAGGCGGTGATCGAACGCCTGGTCGACGCCGTGGCCGCACAGCAAGGACTGGTGGTGATGGACGAGGCCTACCAGCCTTTTGCCGACCGCGACAGCATGGACCTGATGCGCCGTCATCCACAGGTCTTGGTGATGCGAACCATGAGCAAGTTCGGCCTGGCCGGCGTTCGCATCGGCTACCTGATGGGCCGCAGCGAGCTGATCAACGAGGTCGACAAGCTGCGCCCGCCATTCAACATCAGCGTGCTCAATGCCGAAGCCGGGCTGTTTGCACTCGAACACGCCGACGAATACGCCCGCCAGGCGGCGTTGATACGCAGCGAGCGCGAGCGGCTGTTCACCAGCTTGAGCGATCTGCCGGGCGTCGCGCCCTACCCCAGCCAGGCCAATATGGTGCTGGTCCGGGTGCCTGATGCGGCCGCCACCTTTGCCGGCATGAAAGCCCGGGGCGTGCTGGTCAAGAACGTCTCGGCACTGCACCCGCTGCTGGCCAACTGCCTGCGCATCACCGTGGGCACAGCCGACGAAAACCTCTTGACCCTGGCCGCCTTGCGCGCCAGCCTCTGAACCCGACTGCCCGAGACCCGCCATGGACCGCACTGCCGACCCCAGACAAGACCGAATCGCCGATGTCAGCCGTGACACCAAGGAGACCCGTATCCGGGTTCGCCTGAACCTCGACGGCAGTGGCGAGGGCAAATTCGCCACCGGCATCGGCTTCTTCGACCACATGCTCGACCAGGTGGCGCGCCACGGCTTGATCGACCTCGACATCGAATGCCAGGGCGACCTGCACATCGACGGCCACCACAGCGTCGAAGACGTCGGCATCACGCTGGGCATGGCGGTGGCCCAAGCCGTGGGCGACAAGCGCGGCATCACCCGCTACGGCCACAGCTATGTGCCACTGGACGAAGCGCTCTCACGCGTCGTGGTCGATTTCTCGGGTCGACCAGGGCTGCACCAAAGCATAGACTTCAAGGCCGGCATGGTCGGCGAATTCGACACCCAACTCACCTACGAGTTCTTCCAAGGCTTCGTCAACCACGCGCTGTGCACGCTGCACATTGACAACCTGAAGGGCGACAACGCCCACCACCAAGCCGAGACGGTTTTCAAGGCCTTCGGCCGAGCGCTGCGCATGGCGCTGACACCAGACCCCCGGTCGGCCGGCGTGATCCCCTCGACCAAAGGCAGCCTCTGATGACCTCCATGCCTTTCGCGCGCCGGCGGCGTTGATCATGGCCAAGACCGTGGCCATCGTCGATTACGGCATGGGCAATCTGCGATCAGTGTCGCAGGCGGTGTTGCATGTGGCTGCCGAATCGGGCCATCAAGTGCTCGTGACGAGTCGGCCCGAAGACGTGCTGGCGGCCGAGCGTGTCGTCCTGCCAGGCCAGGGCGCGATGCGCGACTGCATGCGCGAGTTGCACGACTCGGGTCTGAGGGACGCGGTGATGCAAGCCGCCGCCAGCAAGCCCTTGATGGGCATCTGCGTGGGCATGCAGATGCTGCTCGACCACAGCGAGGAGCAGGACCAGCCCGGCCTGGGCCTGATCCCTGGCCGGGTTCGACGATTCCAGCTCAGTGGCCGACTACAACCCGATGGCAGCCGCTACAAGGTGCCGCAGATGGGCTGGAACCAGGTGTTCGCACAGCCTCAAAACGGCAGGCCGCACCCGATCTGGGACGGCGTGCCCGACGGCAGTCACTTCTACTTTGTGCACAGTTACTACGCCGCACCGTCGGACCTACGCCACACTGCAGGCTTGACCGAGTACGGTGAGCGCTTTACCTGCGCGGTGGCGCGGGATAACATTTTTGCCACCCAGTTCCATCCCGAGAAAAGCGCGGACCAAGGCTTGCGCCTGTACCGCAACTTCCTGGGCTGGAAACCTTAGGCGATCGACCTCACCTCTTTCCCCAACCCCAACTCTCACCACAGCCATGCAGCTGATTCCAGCCATAGACCTCAAGGACGGCCACTGCGTTCGCCTCGAACAAGGCGACATGAAGGTCTCCACCACATTTGGCGAGGACCCCGCCGCGATGGCCAGACGCTGGGTCGACGCCGGTGCCCGCCGCTTGCACCTGGTAGACCTGAACGGCGCGTTCGCCGGCAAGCCAGTCAACGAACCCGCGATCAAGAGCATCCTGCGCGAGGTCGGCAGCGAGATTCCGGTCCAACTCGGCGGCGGCATCCGCGACCTCGACACCATCGAGCGCTACCTCGACGACGGCATCAGTTTCGTCATCATCGGCACCGCAGCGGTCAAGAGCCCGGGCTTTCTCAGAGACGCTTGCACAGCTTTTGGCGGCCATATCATCGTCGGCCTCGACGCCAAGGACGGCAAGGTCGCCACCGACGGCTGGAGCAAGCTCACCGGCCACGAGGTGATAGACCTGGCGCGCAAGTTCGAGGACTACGGCATCGAAGGGGTGATCTATACCGATATCGGACGCGACGGCATGCTCAGCGGCATCAACATCGACGCCACGGTCAAGCTGGCGCAGGCGCTCAAAGTGCCGGTGATCGCGTCGGGAGGCCTGTCCGACATCGCCGACATCGAGCGCCTTTGCGCGGTCGCCTTCGAAGGCGTGGGCGGCGTGATCTGTGGCCGCTCGATCTATACCGGCGCGCTGGACTTCGCTGCGGCGCAGCGGCGTGCCGACGAGTTGATGCGCTAAAACAGCGGGCAAGGATAATGGCGGGCTCGCCCAGCCCAACGTCCTGCCCATGCTTGCCAAACGCATCATTCCTTGCCTGGACGTCACCGGTGGCCGCGTCGTCAAGGGCGTCAATTTCGTTGAGTTGCGCGATGCCGGCGATCCGGTGGAGATCGCCGCACGCTACAACGAGCAAGGCGCAGACGAGCTGACGTTTCTCGACATCACCGCTACCAGCGACGGCCGCGACCTGATCCTGCACATCATCGAGGCAGTGGCTTCCCAGGTCTTCATCCCGCTGACGGTGGGCGGTGGCGTGCGAACCGTGGCAGACGTGCGGCGCCTGCTCAACGCGGGCGCTGACAAGGTCAGCTTCAATTCGGCCGCAGTGGCCGATCCGCAGGTGATCGCTGACGCATCGGCCAGGTACGGCGCCCAATGCATCGTCGTGGCGATCGACGCCAAACGCCGCCGAGGCGACGACCTCAGCGCGCGAGGACCAGGCTGGGATGTCTACACCCATGGCGGGCGCAAGAACGTTGGGCTCGATGCGGTGGCTTGGGCGCGCCGAATGGCCGAGCAAGGCGCCGGTGAAATCCTGCTGACCAGCATGGACCGCGACGGCACCAAGATAGGCTTCGACCTCGAACTCACCCGCGCCGTCAGCGACGCAGTGCCGGTCCCGGTGATCGCATCGGGCGGTGTCGGTGCACTCGAGCACTTGGCCGAAGGCATCCAGATCGGCGGCGCCGACGCGGTGCTGGCCGCCAGCATCTTCCATTACGGCGAGTTCAGCGTCGGCCAGGCCAAGGCGATGATGGCATCACGCGGCATCCCGGTGCGCTTGTGAACAGTTCAAGCCCACGACCAGGCGCCAGACCCGCGGTGCACGGCAACCCGCCGCGTGAGGTTCGGTTGATCGGGGGTCTGCTGCGGCGCAGCAAGCTGCCAGTGGCCGACAAGCCGGGTTTGCGGCCGACGCCTGACCGGGTGCGCGAAACCTTGTTCAACTGGTTGGGCGCCGACCTGTCAGGCTGGCGCTGCCTCGACGCTTTTGCCGGCAGCGGCGCATTGGGTTTCGAGGCGGCGTCACGCGGCGCGGCCGAGGTGCTGCTGCTGGAGCGCGACGCCGGCCTGGTTCGCAGCCTGCGCGAGAGCCAGGCGCGATTGAAAGCCAGCACGCTGCGGGTCGAAGCCGCTGACGCGCTGGCCTGGATGGCGGCTTGCGCGCCGGCCCGCTTTGAGTTGGTGCTGCTCGATCCGCCATTCGACGCCGGCCTGCTGCCGCGTGCGGTCGCCGCCGCGGCGCCGCTGGTCGTGCCCGGCGGATGCCTGTACGCCGAATCACCCGATGCGCTCACTGACACCGATCTGCCCGCCGGGTTCGAACTCTGGCGACAGGGCCGCGCCGGTTTGGTGCACTATCATTTATTGCAGCGTGCGCTCTGAATCCTTCCCATCATTCGAATCACTCTCTGGAGATGAAGATCTTGACCCAGGCCCAGTTCACGACTGCCGTCTATCCCGGCACCTTCGACCCGATGACCTTGGGCCATGAGGATCTGATGCGCCGATCTTCACGAATGTTCGGCAAGCTGATCTTGGCGGTCGCGGTGGGTCACCACAAGCGAACGATGTTCTCGATTGACGAGCGTCTCGACATGGCGCGCGAGATCGTCAAGCAATGCCCGAACGTCGTGGTGATGCCGTTCAGCGGCCTGCTGCGCGACTTCGTGGTCGGCAACAACGGCAACGTGGTGGTGCGCGGGGTGCGTGGGGTCACCGATTTCGACTACGAATTTCAGATGGCTGGCATGAACCGCCAACTGATGCCCGAAGTTGAGACCATGTTCCTGCTGCCCTCAGACCAGCACCAGTTCGTCAGCGGCACTTTCGTGCGCGAGATCGCCACGCTGGGCGGCGATGTCTCCAAGCTCGTCGCGCCGCTGGTGCTTGAACGCCTGAAGGAGCGCGTGGCACGCCCGCCTCAGGAGACCTGATGGCCTTGATGATCACTGACGAATGCATCAACTGCGACGTCTGCGAGCCCGAATGTCCCAACCAGGCGATCTCGATGGGCCTCGAGATCTACGAAATTGCCCCCGACAAATGCACCGAGTGTGTCGGCCATTTCGACGAGCCTCAGTGTGTGCAGGTCTGCCCTGTCGCCTGCATCCCGGTCAATCCTGACCGGGTCGAGACGCGCGATACGCTCTGGTCGAAATACCGGCTGCTGATCGCCACGGCTTAACGCTGGGCCGAAGACGCCGGCTTGGCAGCGGCATGACCCGCTCGCTTGGGCTTGTGCGTCTTGGACGCTGCTGGCGCAGCGGGCTTGGCGACCGTCGGCCCGACATTGGCAGCGCCAGCGGCGCGGCGCTCATCGGCCAGCCGATCGGCCTTCATTTGCCTGGCCAAGGCGGCCTCGCGCTGACTGGCCTGATGGGCCTCGCGCTGCTGGGCCGCGCTGCGGGGGTCGGCCGCGTCCACCGAGGCTGCGCCCGGGCAAGGCTTGTTCGAGTAGCTGCTGCCGCATCGGTAGACCGGTGCATCACCGGCCTGGGCCAGAACGCCTGTCGAGGCCATCAACCCCGTCAAGGCCAAGGCAAGGACGAAGCGGTGGCGCATGACGACTACTCCCCGGTGGGTGGCTTATCGGTGACGCGAGGCGCAGGCTTGGGCCGCTGCGGCTTCGCGTGGATTTTCATTGTGGCGCGGTCCATCGCAGCTTCCATCAACAGCGGCAAGGCCTGGATCGAATCCGTCACGCATTGATCGATCGCCAAGCGGTCTTCGATCGGCGGGCGCCGCAGCACCCAGTCGGCAACTTCGGAGCGCAGCCCGGGGTGGCCAATGCCGATGCGCAGGCGCCAGAAGTCTGGCGAACCGAGCTGTGCCAGGATGTCCTTGAGCCCGTTGTGGCCAGCGGCACCGCCCCCTTGCTTGAGCTTCATCTGGCCCGGCGGCAGATCAAGTTCGTCGTGCACCACCAAAATCTCGGCAGGCTCGATCTTGAAAAAGCGGGCCAGCGGCGCCACCGACTTGCCCGACAGGTTCATGTAGGTCATCGGTTGCAGCAACCACAGCGGTCCGTCCGGCCGGTTCACCCTGGCCACCACCCCGTGGTAGCTGCGGTCGAAGGCCAGTGCTGCGCCCAGTTGCCGCGCCGCTGCATCCACCCACCAGAAACCAGCGTTGTGGCGGGTGTGTTCGTATTCACGGCCCGGGTTGCCGAGGCCGACCATCAGACGGATCATCGCGCTGATTATCCCGGCCGCCTCAGCCCGTCCGCAGCCGGGTGCAGCCGGGTGCGACCAGCAGGCATCGCCACAGCCGACCTGCCGACCCGCGCCGGCACTATTTCTTGAAGATGGCGCCGAAAAACTGGCCAGCCTCTGCCTTGGACTGCTTGTCGGCTTCGGCCTGGTAAGCCAGCGGCAAATTGAACTGCTTGCCCTTTTCGGTGGCTTCCGGGTTGGTGAAGGCATGGACCGCGCCGGGATAGCTGAGGTAACGGTAGTCGACGTTGGCCGCAGCCATCTCGCTCTTGAAGGCTTCGATAGACGCCGGCTTGATGAACGGGTCGTCCGCGCCGTTCAGTACCAGCACTTTGGCTTTCACCTTGCCCGGCTCTGCCGACGCTGCGGCAGCGCCGAGCCCTGCATGGAAGGCCGCCACACCCTTGAGGTCCGCACCAGCGCGCGCCACATCCAGCACCACCGATCCGCCAAAACAAAACCCGACCGCACCAAGCGTCGACGCATCCACCGAGGCATGGCTTGAGAGCATGTCCTGCGCGGCCTTGAAGCGGGCCAACATCGTCACGGGATCTTTGCGCACCGCCCCCGACAAAGCGCCAGCATCTTTGGGGTTGTCGGCCGTCTTGCCGTCGCCATACAGGTCGGCGATGAACGCTGTGTAGCCCTGTTCGGCGAGTCTGCGTGCCTCGTCGTGCACATGCTTGGTGATGCCCCACCACTCATGCACGACGACGATGCCGGGCCGTCTTGCCTGGCTCGCATCGTCAAAGACGATGTAACCCTTCATGACGGTTTCACCAGCCTTGTAGCTGACAGCCTGTTCCAGCACTGCCGAGTGCGCTGTGCCGCCAAGGACCATCGCAACAGCAGCGCCGATCAGGAAATGACGCATCGAGAACCCCTCTTCGTTCAGTTCAAAGGAATGACCCGTGACCGGCCGATGCCGCGTCGACCGGCGCCTGCTCAGGCGCGAGGCATGCGGTACAGGCCGCAAACCTTGTTGCCGTCCGGGTCACGCATGTAGGCCAGGTAGAGCTTGCCGTTGCCGCTATCGCGCACACCTGGCGGGTCTTCGCAGGTGGTCCCGCCGTTGGCCACTCCGGCGGCATGCCAAGCATTGGCCTGATCGGCCGACTGGCAGGCGAAGCCGATGGTGCCGCCGTTGCCCACCGTGGCTGGCTGCCCGTCGATCGGCAGGCTGACCGAGAAAACACCGGTCGGCGTGCGCCAAAAAACGCGGTGACGATCCACCGCCCCAGCGGGTATCCCCAGTGCACCCAGTGCCGCGTCGTAGAACGCCTTGGCCTTGTTCAAGTCGTTGGTGCCGATCATGATGTGTGAAAACATGCTGCTGTAGCCTCCGGGCAGACGCGCGATGCGTCGGATTGATGTGGATGAAATTCGGGCAGCCGACTTGCTACCGCAGTCAATTATGGCCAGAAGATTGACCGATTGTTCGTGGGTACGGCTTGGCCCTCGGCGTCCGTGACTTGACTTGGCAAGGTCGGTGAGCGTGCTGTCAAGCGGCCAGGGCGGGTTGGCCTGCGACGCGATCGGACAGCACCACCGCAGGGCGATTCTTGGTGGCGTTGCGGTCGGTAAACGGAAACGGCACGCGCACGACGGCATACAGATCAAAGGCCACGGTAGGCCTCCTCGTCCGCAGGGCCGGCCCATTCGCTGAGCGTTCCTTCGATGGCGCGCAGGTACTCGATGTCGATAGGCTGCACGCGGCGCACGGTGGCCGTGCCGTCGGCGCCGACTTCCCAGGCGATCGAGTCACCGGGCACGACTTTCAGTGCAGCGCGAACATCCTGCGGAATGGTGGTTTGACCTTTGACCGTGATTTTGGAGACAGCAAGCATTGTTTGCTCCTGGTAACGCAGTCCTTACTTCCCTAACGTGCTGCAAATAGTCCCGGCAATTCAGCAAAAAAAGTCGCTGTCATCGCGGCGCCTCGGCCCGCACCAGCAGATCAGCGAAGCCCTAGTTCACGCTCGTCACGCCGAAATCCGACTCGCGGGAAAGGGCTGACGCAGGGAATGCGCGCGACGCGCGTCGGCCGGCGGGCGCCAAGGTCGATGCGCGCTTCACCGGCAGTTTGCTGAAGCGCTTCAGTGCCGTCTTCATCTTCTCGACTTCTTCGGCCTGGGTGGCCGACACCGCCAACAGCAGCCGGTGCACGGAATCCAATGCGCGATAAGCGTCGTCGCCGGTAAAGGCCTCCTGATGCGCCCAGCGGTTGCGCACGTCGCGCAGTTCTTGCACCAGCGATCGCTCGGCCCGACCCAAGGTCCGCGCGAAAACATCATTCCAGGCGTCCCACTGCGCGATCGGGCGGTTGCCGTTCATTCGGTCTTCTGAGGGCCCCGAGGCCGGCCTAAGCCGGCCGCCCCCCATGGGGGTCAAACAAAGTGGCAAAGCCACGTTTGCTTGA
>Ga0214919_10002355_pt1 | contig 29813 bp, 24 predicted proteins | sample LL1503_MetaG_FD_177994 | JGI IMG/M metagenome (GOLD analysis project Ga0214919, IMG submission 177994) | Freshwater microbial communities from Lake Lanier, Atlanta, Georgia, United States - LL-1503 | ecosystem: Environmental > Aquatic > Freshwater > Lake | place: USA: Georgia | collected... | reverse complement strand
AAGCCTGATTATAAAAGACTAGGAATTAATGGTTTAACACCAGATTTGATCGCATTACTTAAGAAAAGAGTATACGATATTTCCGCAGTAACTGATAAAACAATTAAGGTTAAATATAATTCGTCTATTATTACTACTAAGAACTTTGAACAATATATTAATTTGTATATTGGTGAAAAAGGCGTAGCTCCTAGGGTGTATGAAGAAGCTAATAGTCGTTGGGAATATGCTGTTGCTTTAACGCCGACTAATGAATTTATTCAAGTGTCGTTTGTCAATGGCATTTATACATCTAAAGGTGGAAAACACGTCGAATATATTCTTAATCAGATTACCAGAAAACTATCAGAATATATTGAGAAAAAGAAAAAGGTAAAAGTTAATCCAAATAGCATTAAAGAGCAATTAGTGTTGTTCTTGAGATGTGATATTGAAAATCCGGCATTTGATAGTCAAACTAAAGACTTTATGAATACTCCTATGGCTAAGTTCGGTTCTAAATGTGATGTAACCGATAAGTTTATTGAAAAGGTTGCTAAAATGGGGGTTATGGATGCTGCGTGCGCAATCACTGAAGTAAAAGAAAATAAAGCAGCAAAAAAAACGGACGGCACAAAGAGTAAATCAATAAGAGGTATTCCGAAACTAGATGATGCTAATTGGGCTGGAACAGAAAAGTCAAAAGATTGTATGATTATCTTTTGTGAGGGAGATTCAGCAAAAACCGGTGTTATTTCCGGTTTATCATCTGAAGATAGAAATACAATTGGAGTTTATCCTTTGAAAGGTAAAGTAATGAACGTAAGAGGAGAAGCTGTAAAAAAAGTGTCTGAGAATAAGGAAATCGCTGAAATAAAGAAGATACTTGGTCTAGAATCAGGCAAAGAATATGGAACGATAGATGAAGTTCATAAAACCCTCCGATATTCAAAAGTTGTATTTATGACAGATCAAGATCTAGATGGTTCTCATATTAAAGGGTTATGTATCAACTTGTTTCAAAATGAATGGGCTTCTTTGACTCATATTCCTGGGTTTATTGGATTTATGAATACTCCGATTTTAAAAGCAAAAAAAGGTTCTTTAGAATTGAAGTTCTATAATGAAGGCGAATATGAAGAATGGAAAAGCAATAATGAAACGAAGGGTTGGAACATAAAATATTACAAAGGATTAGGTACTTCGACAAAGACTGAATTCCGAGAATATTTCGAGGAAAAAAAGTTTGTCGGGTTTGAACATACAGGACATATTAGTGATGATGCGATTGATATGGTATTTAATAAAAAGAGAGCAGATGATAGAAAAGTATGGTTAGAAACGGTTTACAATAGAGATAGCTTTGCAGATACCAGTAAACAAATGATACCTTATGAAGAGTTTATTAATAAAGAATTAATTCATTTCTCAAAGTATGATTGTGACCGCAGTATTCCCAACTTGATGGATGGTCTTAAAATAAGTTTAAGAAAAATATTATATAGTGCGTTTAAAAAGCGTTTGTCGTCAGAAATAAAGGTAGCGCAATTCTCCGGATATGTTTCTGAGAATTCGTGTTATCATCACGGTGAAGAAAGTTTAAATAAAGCAATTGTTGGGATGGCACAGAATTTTGTTGGTTCAAATAACATTAACTTGTTATTCCCTTCAGGACAATTTGGATCTAGAATTAAGGGAGGTCAAGATGCTTCTAGTCCAAGATATATCTTTACTAGATTAGAAAAGATAGCAAGAATTCTATTTCCAGAACAAGATGATAATATTTTGAAGTATTTGAATGATGATGGGACCCCAGTAGAACCACAATTCTATGTTCCAATTATTCCGATGGTTTTAGTAAATGGTTCAAAGGGAATTGGAACTGGGTTCAGTACTGAAATTATGTGTTATAATCCAAGAGATATTATTGCTTATTTAAAAAATAAATTACAACAAATAACGAGTTCCGACAAAATAGAGTTTCTTCCTTATTATGAGGGATTTACAGGCGAAACTGAAAGGATCAATGATACTAAATTTGTATTTAAGGGTAAATATGAAGTTATGGATAAAGATAAAATCAAAGTAACTGAATTACCTGTAGGTTATTGGACAGAAGATTTCAAGGAATTATTGAATGATTTACAAAATGATAAAGATAAAGAGGGTAAGAAAATTATACCGGTAATTAAAGATGTATTTGAAAATTATACAGATACAACTGTTGAATTTGTGATAACATTTGGAAAAGGTAAATTAGATGAATTGGAATCTGTAAAGGGAGAATATGGTTCCAATGGACTAGAGAAATTGTTAAAATTATATACAACTAGTTCAACTACAAATATGAATTTGTTTAATTCGGCAGACAAGTTGACAAAATATGACAGTGTTGAAGAAATAATTGATGATTATTATTATGTTCGTTTAGAATATTACGATGATAGAAAAGAATTTATGATTGATGCGTTGGAAAAAGAGCTTCTCATATTATCAAATAAAGCAAAGTACATTCAAGAATTAATAAACGGAACAATTGATCTAAGGAAAAAGAAGAAACAAGAAATAACTAGTATGCTTCAAGATAAGGATTATGATACAATTGATGGAGACCAAGAATACAAATATCTAATAAGAATGCCAATGGATTCAGTATCTGAGGAAAACGTAGATAAATTGCTTAAAGAACATCATTTGAAACAAGACGAGTTGGATCGTATTAAAGAAACAACAATACAACAAATGTGGTTATCAGAATTGGATATTCTTGAACATGAGTATCTAGAATATCAAAAAGAAAGAGAACAAGCACAACAAGGGGATACAAAAAAGAAGAAAACAGTTACAAAGGTTGCAGGAGGAGCTAAGAAAGTTGTTAAAAAGATTAATATAGATTTATGTGAGGAATCAGAGAAAGAAATAATAATTACACCAAAAAAACGAGTAGTAAAGAAGGCTTAATGAAAAATTGATCTTATGAAAGTTAAAAATGTCAAAATAAATGTGCAGTGTTGCACAGTAGACATTGAATCAATTATAAATGTTTGTTCATTTGTATAGTAATGCATTTTTTCAATTGCTTTTATTTGGTTTGTTAGTTGTTCTTTAATATTTTTTAATTCTTTTTCTTGTTTTTTTTGTAATTCCTTTAATTCAATTAATTCTTTTGGAACAGCGCATTTCTGTTTAGATGTCTCAGCTATAAGGGTCCCGGCTATGTCTTCCGAATTAGGTTGTGTATAACAATATCTTCTATTTTTTCCCTTTAAAAAAGGAGATGAACTAACAAATAATCTTTTAAGCATTTGAATTATATCTTTGTATTAGCTTTATATTCAAACTGTTACTATAAAGTTATTTTATTATATTATTTTTTTCTAAGTAAAATGTATAATTATAATGAATGTAAATAAATCAATTATTATATTTACGTTCTCAAATTTTGCTGTTTCTTTTATGTCTGATATTATTTTAAATGATTTGTCTACAAATTTTAATATTGTACCGTCTTTAAAATCATATTTTTATAAACAGTCTATTCTAAAAAGTGCATTTGATGCTGGTATGACTATTTTATTTGCGCTTGTAATAACAATGTTTTTTTCTTATTTTTTATTTGGCTTTGTTATACCTAACAATTTTACAAATTTAATTTATTTTTCTATTTTAGCATTTTTAATAGGATATATACTTGATATATTAATTTATAAACTCAAAATTTTTGGCGATCGTCTTAATATTTATTATCAACAACTAGGTGCTGGTTTCTGGGGCGGACTAGCATTTGTATTTTCTATTGTAATTAGTTATTTTATACAAAAATATATATATTTATTATGTTAGTTTGTCTAAAACCATTTGGGCATTAAATAATTATTTTTATCCTTTTGACTTTCTACTATTGGTGTAGATAATGGGACTGCTAATGTACTAACATCATACAAGTATTTCATATATCCTTTTGCTTCAGAATAAACATTATGAATACAATAATCCAAAACAATCTTGTTTAGTTCCTCAATTTGTCCAGAAGTGTTTTTTGGCTGATTAGCAGCATGCTGTAAAAATACACTTCTCATAACAATCTTTAAAGAATCACAATCCTGAGGAGCAACAACATATTGCCCATTCGATTTTTGGTATACACCAGCTCTAATGCCATTTTGAACAATTTGAATATTTTCTTTAGAGAAATAAGCTTTAGATAATGGGGTTTCGTCCCATTGCCCTAAGGTTGGTTCCCTAAATGTAGCACATTGATTAGCAGGTATTTTATCATACATAGCAAATAAATTAGTTAGATCTGGACCTTGTGTTTTATTAATAATATCAACTCTTCCATTTGAACTTTTAGTACTAATCATATTATAATACATTCATATAATTTAATTTTTTATATACTCTAATTTTTTATATAGTCTAAATTTTGATATACTTTTTAAACATTATATTACATAGTCTAAAATTTGATATACTTTTTAAACTATATTATATAGTCTAAAATTTGCTATACTTTTTTTAAAAATTATATTATATACTCTAAATTTTGCTATACTTTTTTTAAAAGTATATTATATAGAAATGAATTTCCAAAAGATTGTACTAACAATAGCACTAATTATTTTAATAATTTTATTAGTTGTAATTGGAGTTGCGTTATCTAAAGCATCATATTCAGAAACGTGGCCTCCTGTTGTAGGAGAGTGTCCCGACTATTGGGTAGATATGTCTGGTAATGGTGAAGCGTGTTTTAATTCACACAGTTTAGGAAGATGTAATATACCTACAGAAGGAGAAAAAGGGACAATGAACTTTAACCAGTCTCCATTTACTGACGAAAATGGTACATGTGCTAAATATAAATGGGCTACTTCGTGTCAAGTAACATGGGACGGAATTACATCTGGTGTAAAAAATCCATGCGATACAACATCAACAGATGAAACTCAAACACAATAAAATAAAATAATAAATATATAATATATTTCTTATATATTTATATGGTGAGATTTTCAAACGATCCAACAAAATTTTTACAAAATATAGATAAATTACCAGAGGAATTGGTAAGAGAAATTTATTATTATCTTCCAAAAAGTGTAACTATATTTTTAACAAAGAGAAACTATATACAAGATCATCATTTAATAATAAAAATAATAAATAAAGAGCAAATTGAGAATTATATACGAGTAATGATACGACAAGACAATAATTTTGTATTTAAACAATTGTTAGTTGATTATCATAAAAGATGGTTAGAAATGAAGAATTATTATTATAGGAACTGTATTTACTCTAATTATATAACATTTTTAGAAACCTATGCTTTTGACAATGAATCTGAAAAATGTAGAAATGCAATAACAGAATTATTTCAAGAACTAGGTTTTAGTAAAAATCAACATAAAAAGAATGTAATTAAATATATAAAATGGAGAACATAAACTTAAACAAATTACTTAATCGTGACGAAGAAACTAATAAAATAAAAGAAATACTAAAGGATTTTGAACTAAATAAACACAACTTAACAACAAAAAAAGGAATATATATATACGGTGATCCTGGAGCAGGTAAAACAACTTTTGTAACAAAAATTCTAAAAGAATTAAATTATGATATAATTAAATATGATGCAGGAGACATAAGAAACAAGTCTATAATAGATACAATAACTAAACATAATATGTCAGATAAAAATGTGATGAGTATGTTTCATAAAAATATACAAAGAATAGCAATTATAATGGATGAAATTGATGGAATGAATAATGGTGACAAGGGAGGTATTAATTCATTAATAAAAATAATAAGACCAAAAAAAACAAAAAAACAACGTTTAGAAGAGATTACCCTAAACCCAATAATTTGTATAGGTAATTATCATATTGATAAAAAAATAAAAGAACTAATGAAAGTATGTCACGTAATAGAATTAAAATCACCAACTAAACCACAAATGTCTTCAATTATAGATCAAATAATTCCTACATTGCAAGATGAAAATATTAAAGTAAATGTAATAAATTATATTCAAGGAGATTTAAGAAAATTATCTACTATTTATGAACTATACAAGAATAAACAAGATATATTAAACAATAATATAATCCAAAATATTTTTTTGATGAAGTCATATAATGATGATACCCGAAAAATAACCAAAAAATTAATAAATAATGCATATCCAATTGAAGAACATTTAACAATAATGAACGAAACAGATAGAACAATTGTAGGGTTATTATGGCACGAAAATATTATTGATGTATTGGGTAAGGTAAATAAAGAAGAGTCTATTCCTTTTTATTTAAAAATTTTGGATAATATGTGTTTTTCAGATTATATTGACCGAATAACCTTTCAAAAACAAATATGGCAATTTAATGAAATGAGCTCATTATTAAAAACATTTAAAAATAATAAGATGTATCACGAAGAATTCTCTTTAAAAAAGAAACAAAAGTTTAATCCAGCAGAGGTGAGATTTACAAAGGTACTAACAAAATATTCTACAGAATACAATAATTCCATTTTTATTCAAAAATTATGTCAAGAATTATCAATGGATAAGAATGATATGTTTGCTTTCTTTTTAGATCTAAAAAATAAATACACCGATAATGAAATTGTATTATTGTTTGAAAATTACGATATTTCAAAATTAGATATTAATCGTATATACAGATATTTGGAAAAATACACAAAGGAAAATGCTAGTGAAACTGAAGATATTTCGTCTGATAATGAAATTGACGATTAAGTATTTGAATTTTAATTATAATTAATAAAGAATAACATTTACTAATTATATTTTTTCAATTAATTTTATTTTACATTTTTAGTCTCTTTCTAGCAGCCAAAGACTTCTCATACCATTGTTCCTTTACATTTTGGTTCACTGTAACAAAATGGTGGTTTTCATATTGTTCAGGAGTATCATAATATAATCTAAGAGGTTCATTTCTACCATTAAGTCCAGTAGCCTCAACTACCCTAAAAAACAGATCTTCATTCACACTGCCAATTAAATATGGATATCTCTGTGACGTAACAGCATTTCTAATATTACTTCCAGTTTGTCCAGAACCATAATCCTCAACAGTAACCGTCTTATAAAATCGCCCATCTTTCCATACTTTATTTACAGGAATTGTATACTTTTCATATTTTTTATCTACATTTCGTGTTTCCCCTGTCGAACGTTTTTTTTGGTTTCGTAAATCAATAGGATTAACATCATTATCAACAGTAGGATCAAAGTGGTCTTCGTAAAACATTTATTATACTATACATTATTATGTATTATACCTTTATATTGTTTCAAAAATATATTATTTTGGCAAAAAATATATTATTTTGGCACGATTTTACCAGTTTTATAATCTGATAGCTCACTTGTAAGCTCTTTAATTTTTTTAAGAAGCTCGTTTATTAATACATTTTTATCGGAAATCTTTTTTTCATATTCGTTACGAAGTGTTTCATTATCTTTATTTATAGGATTATAAAATGATAATAATTTCTGTTGAGCTTGTAACATTTTATAATGATCCTCCATTCTTTTTGTTCTTTCATCTTCCATTTTTTTCATTTGTTCTAGTAACTTAGGTTTATTTTCTGGTCTACCTGGTTCATACCCTTCTAAAACATTATTCATATCATACATATAAAACTGTTTTAAAACTGGATCTTTAATAAAATCATCAACTGTAAATCTTGAAGGAACAGTTCTAGTTAGTTGAGGATTTTCTAATAACTTTTCCTTATTTAATGAATTATGTTTATGAGAAAAAACCAATATTGATTTTGTTGTATCTAATTGGATAAGTGGTATGGTATATCCTTTTGTAAATTGGTTTTCTTCTGCCAGAGCCTTTTCATCATCATACTTTGTTTGCAATAATAATTCCTTTCTAAACGCAAATGTTGCAGCAGTTGAATGGTATTGTTTATATGGACCACATTGAAATATTTTATTCATTGAATCAAAATAAATATGCATTTCCGATGATCCAGCCATCATATATGAGGGATTTTTTTGCAAAGTTTCGACTGCGTGTGAAATTCTCTCTACTGGATAATAATCATCGTCGTCCATATAAATGATAATATCTCCACTACATTTTGTATGCATCAAGTTACGTTTCTTTCCTAGAAGCATTTTTTCTTCGTAATAAAAGTATTTAACTTGTGGAATATGCGAAACAATGTCTCCAATAGGATCTGTTCCGTCATCAATAATAATCCATTCAATTCTATCTTTTGGGTATGTTTGTTGTTCGAAACATTTGATCATATAAGGGATAAATGGTCTTCTGTTAAATGTAGGGGTACACAAACTAACAAAGGGATATATTTCGGTTTTATTCTTATTTTTTTTCCCCATATTTAAATTTAAATTATAATTTATATTTAAATCATTTACTAAACCAATCTAATGTTATATTTTTTTGTTGTATGTACCCCTCTTCGTTTTTTTCCTCCCATTTGTTCTGGTTGTTCTGGTTGTTCTGGTTGTTCTGGTTGTTCTGATTGTTCTGGTTGTTCTGGTTCTAATAAGTTACTTAACTGTTTTTCAATTTCATCAACCTCTGTCTTCATTAAATTATATTTATCTGCGTCTCTACCTTCCTCCATATTTGGATCAATATTGTTTAGTGCATGATTTAAGTATGTTAATCTATTTTTTAGTTTTTGTTCTATAGGTTTATTTAATTCAGTATTTACGACGTCATTAACTTTATCCGAATCATTATTACTTTCAATATCAATATCAATATCATCAGCCATACCTCCTTTATTTTTTATTTTTGTAGTTTGTCTAATTATTCCTTTGCCTATTTTTTCATCCAACTCTTCATCTATTACAGGTATAGGTTTACATATTTCTACTAATTTTGGATTTGAAGCATTGATTGGTTCTACATTTGCCTGTCTCATATTTTGTCGGATTTTACTTGTAAACCCATCACTACCAACTTCTGGCATTTCGTTAGAATATAAACCCATAAAATAAGCAAACAAAATAGCCACTACAATTCCAACTATAGAATTAGTTCCTAAATATTTTATTCCATTAGATATTAGACTTAGTGTAGCTAGAATAAAAAAGAAAAACTTCTTATAAGCAAATGTATCTTTTATAAAACCAAATAACCCATATGATTTGTTAGTTTTTGGAATTTTATAAGTGGCACATAATGGAGAAATTAGACCATATACAGTGAAAACTATAGGCATCATAAATGTAGAAAATAATCCAACTGGTATCCATAAGAAGAAAAATACTATCAGTTTAACAAATCTTAAAAATGATATATTTTCTGTGGATTCCCATTTTGATTTATCGGTTTCATCAGCGTTTCTAAATAATTCAGGTATATTTATAAAATGATAAAAAATACTTATACATAGATTAAAGAAGTATAATCCTGTCCAAAGAAATATACCAAATATTCCATACAAAAACATAATCGCTGTTTCTGGAAGAAAACTCAAATAAAAGAAAACACTATTAATAGCAAGAAAGTTTTTCGCAATTAAATTGTCATAAACACGCGAAAAAAATAAAGACGCGTTAGAAAACAAACCCCCATTAGGATCAGCATTCTTTTTAATATAACATAAGAAACCATCATTAAAACTGTCTAAATATTCTACTGAATTAAATATAGCCTTCTGTGAAACAGTATCCTTGCTTTCGGACCAAAAAGTAGGTCGCATAATATTCATATCAATCGGTATATCTTTAACCACGCGATCAAAAACAGTATATGGTGCTAATTCTATATTATCAGGAAGTATATTGGATTGGGCTACTTTTGTAGTATATAATCCAAGACCACCAATACAAAAAATAGCTATTCCTATAGTAAATACTATACTAGATATATAATTAGTTATAAACCCCTTGAAATCCGGGGTGGACCCAGTTTCTTCAGTTTTTTTTTCATCAATTGTATTTGTATCTTCTGTTGTAGACATTAGTTATAATAAATATATATTAAATTCTTATAAATAAAACAATTAAAATATAATATTAATTGTATATATATAATGTTAAATTATAAATATACAATATTATATACCATTGTTAGTTTATTTCTATTTTGGTTAATAATTAAATATGGTAGTAGTTTGATTTTAAATAAATTTTGTTTAAAGGAAGCTTTAACAAATGGATCAGATAATGGTTCCAATAGTGATAGTGGTATAAATAGTAATGCTTTAACCGATTTTGAGAGATACTCCGAAAAAGTTATACCATATCCAAAAGATGCCGTGATAAATTATAATGATGTTAATTCACCTTTATACAGTCACACTGTTAATTTACCAATAAATGACCCTATTAGCTGTAAAAACTTTTGCGGACCTAAAGCACAATGCGCAATAACTAGAGAACAATGCACTTCAGATATAGATTGTCAAGGTTGTAATCCTGGTCCTAAACCGGAAGATTCGTGTATAACTGAGGCTGTTCCGCCTTATGATGCCGGAGGTAAACTAGGACAACAGGGATTACAATACAGTCCTTTAACAACTGGTTATAATAATCATAATGCGGATTTTGCAGAATTATATCCTGGTGCAAAAGATGCGCAAATAAAAATGCCATATCAAGGATTAGATTTATGGACAAAATCATTTAACGAAGGTTTAAAACTCTATAATAAAACTAGAGAATCAGCTGATGAATATAGCGAGGGTATTTCAAATGCGATACCATTAGCGTCAAAGAGTAAAATGCCTTTTTATGAGGCAAAATATCCAATGACAGTGTCAGCAACAGGACAATTTTATCAGACAACTCCACCAGCATCAAATTCTACATTAATGAATTAATAATTATAATAAATTAATATATTTTTTATAAGCTTTGCTAAAAACTTGTAAAAGAAAACTTAGTGGCGTCTTGTTACTCTTTTGCGATTACTTTTTCTACGACGACGAGTAACCCTCTTTCTCTTTCTTTTTCCTGCTGACATTGAATTAAATTGAAATTCAGACATTACTCCAAAATGATCAGATACAAATAATTCATAAGATGATTTTAGTGAAGGATGTTCTTCAATATATTTTTCTTTTTTCTTTATAGCTCCGATATTATTAGGAGGTGGTATAAAAACCATAGCATCTTCATATTCTTTATTTATTCTGCTTTTATCATAAGGTCTAATATTAAATTCTCCTAAAACAGTTTCAATATTATCGTCTAATGGCAGAGGCTCATTTGTAACAACTTTACTATCAATGGGAGTCAAAACATTGTTATAAAAGATACCATCGTATCTCAAAGCTTTTTCTTCAAGTTTTCCAAGAAATCTCAAAGAATTTATGTTGGTATTTTCAGTTAATCCTGGTTCAGCAGGGTGTAAATTTCTAAAAGAATCTTCAAGATGTAGATCTCCTAAAAATTTAAGTTCAGACCATTTGTCAATATTTTTAGGATTACCTTCATATCCTAGCGCATTCAATTCAGAGTTAAAATCTCCAAGAACAACTACTGCCTTTCCAGATCCACTTTCATCAATAATTTTTTTAATAAACATAAGTTGTTGTCTTCTACATCTTGAATAGTTTTCCCAAGTATATTTTTGTCCAGGAGAAATCTCCGAACCAGCTTGTAAATAACAGTTAAAAATTATGAGATTATTAAATTCATACACACCAAGCGCATTATAATAACTGGAGTTACCCTGTAATTGATATGTAGTGGCTTTAATAGCTGGATATTTAGATATTAACATAACAGTAGCATCAGAACCATTAGCTAACAGTTGATCAAATTCTTGTAAAGTAGGATAAACATATGGATATTGGTTGGTTATATCACGTTTATCTGTGTATAAAAAATTAAAAAAATGTGTGGTCATTTCTTGAAAGCAAAGAAAATCAGGATACTCGGATTCTTTTAAAAATTTGCGAAAATAGGCAGTGCGTAAATCCATAATATCTAATATTGCCTTGTTTTTTCTATCAGTTGGGCCACTAATGTCTAGTTTATCTTCTTCCTTTCCGAGATACAATCCCAAAGCATTTTGCGTCACAATTGAGAATTTTTGTGATATTGTTGCTGCTTCCCCTACATCCCTGTAGGTAGCACTTATCGACGGTTTTTTCTGTATGTAACACGATGTAGGGTGGAACTCCGGAGAGTAATATTTTCGACGCCCCGTTAGTTCCTGTAACTCAACATCATCTTGTAATAAACGCCTACTCAATAAACCCTCCAATTCACTCATATTGGAATTTCCTTCTTCATCATATTCTATTATGAATTTTTCAACATTTTTTGGATTTCTCTCTGTTCCACTTACCTCTATTAAACCATTTGGATCCTTTGGATTTGATGGAATATATTCATAATCATAATTCACATCTTTACAATCTTCCTCTGAGTTAACACATAACGCATAATTTTTTTCATCTTTATCACACATTAATTTTCCAGGATTACACTTTTTTATATATTTTATTTCTGTATCTCCTATTTTTAACGAGCCTTTTATTCCATCTGTTACACCACCTCCTTTTTGACCTTTTCTTTTTCTTGTATTATATTTCATATTATATATACATATAAAATATAAATTTTGTGTATGCTAAATTTATGTAGCATACATTAATCCAACATTTCCTCCAATGAAGTTCACCACGTTTATTCTCTCTTCAAACAAATGCAAATCAAAGTTATAATCATAAATTCTCCACGTAGGCTTATTAACACCAATTATAGAACCTGTTTCTGGATCACAAATAGTCAAACTTTGCGCCAATGGGTCTAAAGGAGGTATAATTGTTGTGAATTCCAATTCGATTTGATTAAATCTACTCATATTTATAGCACCTGATGGTTGCAAATCTGAGTTATTTGAATGTACAGAAAAATTGTAACAGTAAAGCCCCGGCGGAGCACTTCCAGTTGTTCTAGTATATTTTTCTATGTAATCGAATATTCCAGCAGGTTGAATATTCTCTCTGTAAGATCCATCAAGAAGTATACCCATTGCGACCATAATTAATTTATCATTTTGGGGATTATATGTTTGATTTATTACTATACCAGTTAAATTACCGTCTGGATTTACACCAGGACCAATTTCTACTGGTTGCAGAGTTCCTCCTACTGTTCGATAAACTGTATAAGTGCCTGATGTTGGAGCTTGAACTACGTTCAATGGTAAAAAATTATAAGGCCAGTTGGTATAATTAGACCATTCATTTCTCAAATTAGCATCGCTTCTCTGAAAATAGAAAAGCCAGTTAGATACCATACCTAAGGAATCCAATTCTACTCTGTTAGGACCAGTAACGTTAGGAAAAATTCTTTCGTGAACTTGTTTTATAAGATATTTCTGTTCCTGTAACGCAAAAAGTCTTTCTTCATCGTTCGATAAAAACCCATAAGTACAATTTAAGTGAACATCGCTGTTCCATAATCCTCGTTGATCTGTATAAGAATCAATTGCAATACATACGTCTGGAGGTGGTTGTAAAAATCTGTGAAATTGCATATACCACGTATTAAAATTCGGGCAAATATAAGGATAATTATTTGTCGCATCAAATACGTCACGAATTTGAAATAATTGATTAATAGGCCTAAATGTAACGTTTATGTGTAATTCATTATACTGTAGAGACGTTAATGGGAAAGCCATTTGAGACTTTAAACTGAACCAACTATTTATAGGTATATACAAAATTCTCCCTCTAATAGATGGTTCTGGTCCCGCTAAATCTCCGGTATAATACGCATTTGGATATGAGTTGACGCGACCATCAGCATTAGCTGGATCAGTTAGAGACGGGACTTGTCCAATCATTCTATTAAACAAATCTAATTTAATCGCATTATAGTCGCGCTGAACTGAAGCCAATAAATAATCACCTGAGTATTCTTGTAATGTATAATTTCCACATGTAATACTGATTTTTGCAATCATCTTGGCTCCTATATTTTCAATCCATCTGAACTCATATGGTGCCCATTGTTCGATATTTCCTAGACCTTGGGCTGTCGTCTCCTCTGTAACTTGCTGAGGAGGTAGTATTGGACTCCAAATATTAGGCAATGCTACAGATAAATAACAATCCATTAAGAGGTCTGCGTATCTAGGAATGCGAAATGTAAAGGTAGATTCTTCTGCTAGACGCAATGTTTTCGAACCTTCAAAATCCACTCTGAATTTCTGTAGACCAAAGTTGGTGTATTTATGATATGTCGATTTAAAAAATGATTTTGTAGGATTAGAATTAAGTACTATATTCTGTTGTCCCATAGTTACAAGATTTAATAAGCCTCCAGGCATTTTTATAATATAATAATATATTTTTAATTCCTTATTCGTCATAATATAAATGTATTATTTCCAATAACTCTTTATTTTCTTCGTTTTTAATTCTTTTTATCTGATTTTCAATTTCTTTTTTTAATATAGGTAATCTAGTGTATAACATAGGATTTAAATTTTTACCATCTTTATTTTTAAATTTATCTGGATTAAAACGAATAAAAATAAATTTTCCTCCATGTAACATATATAAATCATCATAACGAATTTCCTCATCAGCTTTTTTATATCCTTTATGTTGATTTTCATCTGTTTCAATACATAAAAGAGTATTTTCAATTAACTTTCTATGGTCAATTCTTCGTCTATTAGTACAATCACAATTTCCACTCCACAAAGGGATATCATGTTGAAAACCTTCAAAGTTTAAATTAATATAATCTCTAACAGCAATTTCTTTTGTTTTACTATGAATTTGTAATGTTAAAGGATCAGTCGGAAACAATTGTTGGTAACAAGAAGCACAATATCCCTTATATTTAGAATTCGCAAGCGTTCCTAAACAATAATTTGCTTTACACTTTTTATCTGTTAAATTAACCATATTATTAAGTTTATGAATAAAACAATATAAGGGAATACTATCGTTTTTATTTCCATTAGTTGCTCTTACTAAACAATTATCAAATAAACACATTTTATGTATTACATCAACCATATCTTGTAATTTATGTTTTACACAATAAATACCTTTTTTTTCACACTTAAAATTAAAAGTTGCTCTTATGTTACAATTTTGTTCTAAACATTTAAAGTGTTTAATATCAATCATATTATCAAGTTTATGAACATTACAATATATGGGAACTTTTTCATTTAAATAATTATAAGTTGGAATTGTTGAGCATTTTTCAAATATACATCTGTTAATAATAACATTAATCATATCATTTAGTTTATGCTGACCGCAATATATAGGTCTCTTTTCATTTATATAATTATAATGTGGTTGTTTTTTACAATCTTTAATTTCGCAAAATTTACCTCTTACTAATATCATATTTTCTTCTTTGTGTTCAAAACAATATTTTGCATTTAGACCTTCAAAATTATAAGAAGGTATTTTCGAACAACTTTTATTGATACATAATTGACTTACTAATTTATAGTTCTCTTTATGTTCTTTACATCTAATTGGTTTAGAATGATACTCTCCATAGTTAGCATATTTACGACAATTTTCAAATTCACAAATTTTGGGCATATATTAAATGTAAATATATTTCTAAATGATTTTACTCCCCACTTATATTTTTAGGGAGTAAAAGTATATAGAATTATGTTTTGCTATACTTTTTTTAAAAGTATATATATAATATGGACGGTTCTACAGAAAATATTAATAACACTGTTAATAATACTATTAAATCTATTACAGAAATGAAAGACTCTACTGCTGTATTTTTAATTGTTGGAGTAACATTAATTATTATCTTAATTGTAATCATATATTATTTTTATTATAGTAGACTGAAAAGCAAACAATGTTCAACAATGGATGCTGTTTATGGAGATTTAAACGGAAAAATTAGGTCAATTGATAATTCTGAACAGTTTAATTATACATTCAAGGATTACTATATTAAGACTGCTTATAATTGCTGTAGTGGAGGAAATTACAAAAATGATTACGTCGATACATGTATTTTAAAAGCTTTATTGAAGCAAGGTGTTAGAGGTCTTGATTTTGAAATTTTCTCAATAGGAGATCAACCAATTGTCGCTACTTCTACAAGCGATAGTAATTATGTTAAGGAAACTTTTAATTACATTAACTTTTCAGATATTATGAATATTATTCGAGATTATGCATTTGCCACATCTACAGCTCCAAACGCATTAGATCCTATAATTATACATCTTCGAATTAAAAGCACCAATCAAACAATGTATCAAAATTTCGCTAAACTTTTAGAAAATTACGATTCCATTTTAATGAGTAAAGATTATGATTCTGAATATTATGGACAAAACTTTGGAAATGTTGAGTTGAAAAAGTTAATGGGTAAAGTTATAATAATTGTTGACAGAAGTAATATATCTTTCCTAGAATGTCCTGAATTCTATAAATTCGTTAATATGACAAGTAATTCCGTTTTTATGAGAGCCCTTCATTATTATGATATCAAATACAGCCCAGATATGAATGAGCTTATTGAATTTAATAAGCAAAATATGACAATTGGAATGCCAGATAAAGGGTCTAATCCAGAAAATCCTAGTTCTGTAGTTATGCGAGAAACTGGATGTCAACTTTTAGGAATGAGATATCAAAAGATAGACACAAATATAGAAGAAAATGATATTTTCTTTGATGAGAATGGGTATGCATTTGTTCTTAAACCTGAGAAGTTGCGTTTTATTCCAGTTACTATTGATTTACCACCACCACAAAATCCAGAATTATCATATGCCACTAGAACAGTAGAGTCGGATTTCTATAAATTTGAAATTTAATTATGTTTCTTAATTATAATTATCATAATATAACTTTACTATTTCTAATAATTCATTATTAGAATCTTGTTTTATTCTCTGTAATTGTTTTTCTATCTCTGTTTTCAATACTGGTAAACGCGTATATAGCATTGGATTAACCGTTTTTCCTTTTTCATTTTTATACTTATCAGGATTAAACCTAATAAATATAAATTTTCCACTATGTAACATATACAAATCATCATAACGAATATCTTCATCAGTTGTGTTATAATATTTATGTTGATTTTCATCAGTTTCAATACATAAAAGTGTATTTCCTATTAATAAACGGTGATCTATTCTTCTTCTGTTTACACATTCACAATTACCGGTCCATAAAGGTTTATCGTGTTGGAACCCTACAAAATTTTGATTTATAAAATCTCTTACAGCTATTTCTTTTGTTTTTGAACGAATTTGAAATGTTAATGGATCATTTGGAAATGATTGTTGGTAACAAGAAGAACAATACCCCTTATATTTACTACTACCTAAAGAACCTAAACAATAGTTAGCCTTACATTTTTTATTAATTACATCAACCATATCAGGTGTTTTACAAGTTACACAAAACTTAGCTTCTAACCCTTTTAAATTATAACTGGGTCTAGCTAATCCACAATTACATTTTTCGTGATTTACATCAATCATTTCATCTAATTTACATTTCATACAGTATTCTGCAATTAAACCCTTATAATTATAGCTAGGTCTTGCCAAACCACAAGCGCATTTTTTATGTTTTAAATCATTCATTCCATCTAATTTACATTTAGAACAATATTCTGGAGATAATCCATAAAAATTAAAATTCGGGGTTGATTTACCACATTTACATTTTTTACTATATACATTTATCATTCCGTCTAATTTACATTTAAAGCAATATTCTGAAGGTAATCCTTCAAAATTAAACATTGGTTTGGATTTTGTACAATAACATTTTTTACTTTTCACATCTATCATTTCATCCAGTTTACATTTAGAACAATACTCTGCAGATAATCCTTCAAAATTAAATAATGGAGAAGAATTTCCGCATTTACACATTTTAGTAACTACATTTTCCATTCCATCTAATTTACATTTAATACAATATTTTGCAGTCATTCCAGTAAAATTAAAAGAAGGTTGAGCACTATCACAACTACATTTATTGTTAAAAACATCAACCATTCCATCTAATTTACATTTGGAACAATATTCTTGTTTTAAACCGTTATAATTAAAAATAGGAAATTTGCTTCCGCAATTACATATACTATATTGGCTTTTCAAATTTTCTTTATGTATTTTACATCTAATTGGTATTCCGTAAAATTCAGCGTAACTAGCTCTATTACGGCAATTTTCGTATTGGCAAAGTTTAGGCATGCTATAATTTACTATTACATTTTATTTTCAATATGTTTCCTAAATTAATAGTGGGGACATAAAACACAATTTGTATTTATATAATAAAATTATAACAGTAATATATAAATGACTAAAAAAGATAATCTCTGTAAAGGGTTAACATTTAGTGACTGCGAATTAGCCATTTTAAGAACTGCGGTCGATCAAGCAGAAGAGATTCAAGGAAGAAAATCAGCTAATTCTCCAGAAGTTAAACGCATAATTGGTATTGTGGAAAATTTTTTAAGGAGAAAGCATTTAATTTGCTACGGAGGTGTTTCGATTAACGCAATTCTACCAAAACAAGACCAATTCTATAATACAGATATTGAAATTCCCGATTATGATTTTTACAGTTCAAATGCGTTAAATGATGCTAAAGAGCTAGTCGATATTTACATCAAAGATGGGTTTCAAGAGGTTGAAGCTAAATCCGGACAACATCACGGCACCTTTAAAGTATATGTTAATTTTATTCCAGTAGCAGACATTACTCAAATACCTAAGGAATTATTTGTTGCTATTAAAAATGAGGCAATTAAAATAGCAGGAATACTACATTCACCTCCCAATCTACTTCGTATGGGAATGTATTTAGAATTATCGCGCCCAGCCGGAGATGTGTCAAGATGGGAGAAAGTTTTAAAACGTTTAACTCTTTTAAATAAACATTATCCACTTACAGGAAAACAATGTTCTACAATTGATTTTCAAAGACAAATGGCTGATGAAAAACAGGCCGATAAAATTTATGAAAATGTTCAACACACACTAATTGACCAAGGTGTTGTATTTTTTGGTGGATATGCGTTATCAATGTATTCGCATTATATGCCCAAACAATTACAACACAAGCTACAAAAAATACCCGATTTTGATGTTCTCTCAGAAGAGCCTATGCTTACTGCGCAAATTGTTAAAGAACGATTATCAGATATTAATGTAAAAAATGTTAAGATCATTAAAAGACCAGGAGTTGGTGAGATTATTGCTCCTCACTATGAAATTAGGGTTGGAAATGATACTATTGCTTTTATATATCAACCGTTAGCGTGTCATAGTTATAATATTATTAAAGAAGGAGGTTATGATATTAAAGTTGCGACTATTGATACAATGCTTAGTTTTTGGTTAGCTTTTTTATATTCTAATAGACCATATTATGATAAGGATCGTATATTATGTATGTCTAATTATTTATTTGAGGTACAAGAAAAAAACAGATTGGCTCAGAAAGGGTTATTAAAGCGTTTTAGTATTAACTGTATGGGTCATCAAGAAACAGTAGAAGAAATGAGAGCAGAAAAAGCTGAAAAATACACAGAATTAAAAGGTAAGAAAAATGACCCAGAGTATGAAGAATGGTTTTTGCGTTATAGACCATTAGATACTAAGAACGAAGATGATAGTAATAGTAACAGTAATAGTAAAACCGGAAAATCTAAAAAAACTAGAAGCAATAAAAACAAGAAAAGAAGAACAAAAACAAGAAAACGCAAGGGTATTTTCTTTTAATTTTTATAATTTATAATTTATAACTGTATCACAATTTTATAAATTATATTTTTAACCCAAGCCCAACCTTAAAATAATGCCAAAACCCTCTTCTATCTTTTAATTTACAAATATTCGTATCAGAAAACACATCTATCCAAGTGAGATTTTTTGAACGACTAACAGTATCATGTATCTCTCCGCCATATGATATGAAACCAATAACTAACAAAATTATAATTATATAATACAATATTCTCTCGAATTTATTTATTAAAACAAAATCTTCCTTTTTAACTTTAAATAAACGCACTTTAATTGGCCAATTAAATGTTATCCAATATTGATTATTATTATATATATCTTGATCTAGTGGATTATCTATTTGAGACCCTATATCTAAATAAAAGTCCTTATTCAATTCAATAAAGTAAATTATGAATATTAGTACCAATACTATTACCGTTATAACCATATCTAGACGCATTACTATTAAAAATGCAAAAAAATAGAATAATGAATATGTAAATTTTTCTATGGGTGGCGTAAATTCTAATTTACCAGTATCAGATACAAGCGTAACTAAAAAATAAAATAATAAAAATGAGATTACTAGTTGCAACCATTTATGTTCTTTTATATAATTTATTTGAAAACAAGTAAATAAACTGGTTCCTATATAATTACCAACTAACAATAAATAGAAAATAGCAAAAGATTTTATTAAATCAGCCTGACCTACTGATATTTCTTTTAATATATCTAACATTTATTATATGTAAATATAATTAAAATTTACTAAAATGTTTGACGGTTTTTGATAATGAATAATATATAAATCCAAATAAAGCACATGAAAAAAGTAATCCATTGAAATTATAATTTCCATCTGTATGGCATAAAAATGGCAAATACTTAAATACACTCTTTTTAAATATTGGTAACTGAAATAAAAAGTATAAAACTGCTAACAATAATGGTGCTTGTAATTCATCATAAAGAGAATCTAACGAATTATCCATTTTTTCAGTTTTATAGTAATTATTAATATCATCGTCTGTTTCATTTATATAGTCTTTTGATGGAGGTGGAATATAATTCGGTTGAATTTGTGCATCTTTTGTTAGTTGTTCAGTATGTAAAGGAATATCTCTACTAGGCAATGAAGTAGCTCCAGCTAAACTTGCCTGTTGTAACCCATTTACTATTTGACTAATTGTGATTTGATCCAATGACAAAGAATTGCTAGGTCCTGGTTGAGCTGATTGCACCATATTATTAGTTCCCGAGGTTTCATTAATAACTAAACTAACGTTTCCTCCAACAGAACCACCTCCAGAAGGATCCGTTGGTAAATCGTTTATACTTGTTGTGTTAATTTCAGACATATATTATCTAAAGATTCATCTATTTTAAAAATTACGCAAATTTAACTATTTTTTTATTTTTATTACAACTAACAGCAGTTTTCTCCATTTTATAACATTTATCGTCAAAATTATATGTTTGTTCGTCGAGATCCTCTAATGGAGGGGCTTGTACAATTACACAATTTTGTCCCTTACATACGGATCTAAAAAAGGTTGCTAAACCTATCCCTAATAATAATGACATTATTATTTTACCTGTATTACTATGAACAAATTTATCCAAATACATTATATTATATTATTATATCTTAAAAAAATAAAATAATAAAAAGATATTTTTATTTTAGTTTGTTTATTTTATTGAACTGGAATAGTTTTAATTGATAAAGGATTTATAGGACATTGTGTTTCAACTGGTTTAAACTGAAAACATTGACCAGAATTGTCTTTATATTGGGTCTTCATGTAATTTTCTGGACTAGGATACACGTATACTGTTTTTGTTTCTGGACCTACAACATAAATACAAAATAATCCTATAGCAAAACTTATTAAAAAAACTGGTAAAGATATATATTTACTTAGCATATATATTTTATAAATATTTTATAAAATATAAAATATAAAATATACAATTATAAATACACTTTTTATCTTTTTCCCCATATTTTGGATTATTCTATACAACATCTTGAGGTAGATCATTTGTGGGGTTATTATTTGTAGTGTTATCATTAAAATTAGTTTCTAACTCCTGATTTTCTTCAACAACTTGAGGTTGTTCATAGGTGGGATTATTATTTGTAGGGTTATTATTAAAATTAGGTGGTAATTCCGGATTTTCTTCAACAACCTCTTCTTCAACATCTTCTTCAATTAATAAATCACCAGTAGGTCTAATTTTTCTTGTTTTTTTTGTAACTACCTCCATAACCTTCTTAGTTTTAGATTTAGATTTTTTATCCTTTTTAACACCTTTTATAAATTTAACAACCTTATCATCCTCTTTAAAAGTATTTTCATTACTCTCTAAAGAAGTAGGCATTTGAATTAGTTTGAACAATTGGTCCTTTTGGTCATATTCCACAAAATTAACCTCATATTTTAATTCTTGTATATCCTTTAATTTAGGAATCATTTCATTAATATAAAAGTTGACCGCTTGATTTAAAATTAATTCATTGTTCGTTTCATTAAACTCTTGAACCATTTGTTTAAATGGCATTATAAATCCCTTACCAAATTCGTCTATTGTTTTTTTAATTAATGCATGCTTTTCAGGATTATCATTTCTTAATATATTTTTTTCAATAGTTTGGCCGGTGAGTTCCATAATGTCTTTGAGTTCGGTAGTAATCTCTTCAAACAATTTTATAACATCTTTGTTAAAGAAGAGAGCGTTATTTTTTTCCTTTATAATCTCTAATTTTAATTTGTCTACGTTATTTAACTCAAAATTAATATCACGTGAAAATGTTTGTCTAGCGCTATAATTGATTTGTATATCTAACGGACAAGGATCTTGAAAATCACCACATTTAGCAATAAATTGTCTTATATATTCTGATTTATTATATTTAACAGTAAAAATGGTTCCTACATTTCTTTTACAATTTATACATTCATTTTTGGGAAGTCTAGAAAAAGCAACGCGTTTTTGTTTTTTTGGTTTTGAATTGTTAATGATAGGTGTCACATATTTTTCATAATAACTTGTTTCATATTTATCTTTTAGTCTGTAAAATTCGTTAATTGCTTCAATAGGAGTAAGTGTTTGTTTTTCTTCAGCCATTATAAAATATATTTATATATTTATTCTAACGGTTTAACCCTTTTGTAATCTTGTTGTAATCTTGTTGTAATCTTGTTAATAGGGGTGTCATTAATAATATCGAATTCATTTTCCCAATGAGGAAGTCCGGTAATAAGTTCTTGTTGTGCTCTAACTTTAGCATCTTGATAATTTCTGATTTTAGACAAAATAAATTTTTTCTTTTCTAATTCCTTTTCTTCAATTTCTTCTGGTGTTAGTTTGCCTTTGTATTTATATAATAATAGTATTCCTAAAATAATAAAAAATCCTATTAATAATCCTATATTTAAAATCATATTTTGATGTTTTTCCTTAAATTTATGACACTGTTTTAAAGTCTCATTTAAAAAGTATTTAACTCCTGGTTCGGTAAGCATAGGTTTGGTAATTTCATTGTCAAATGAGCTCATTAATATAGTGAAACTTAAAAAATACCTTTAAAGAACAAAAAAAAATTATACCATTTATCTATATATGGATATATCATTAATTTCGTTGTTAATATTCACGATAATAACTATTTTATATTTTGTTGCTCCAAGTATAGGGAAACCGGCTTTAGAACTAAGTGATTTAGTAAATGATGAAAGTAAAGCAAATTATTATAATAAAACCTTAAAAAGTTTAGCGTTTTATCTAGGAGTTGTTGTTGTTAGTCAGTTTTTTTTAAATACTAGTTATTTAATGTCTAAATGCGGTGGTTCATTAGATAAAAATATTGGAGCTGCCGCTCTATTTACATTTATACCCTGGATGCTTATTTTCGGTGTTATGCTAGCGGTATTAATAATTTTTCCAGGATTTAAAACAGCATTTTCAGATGTTATCGGTTATTATGTTGTAGCCGGAGGTGCGAATGATATATTTGGGTCTATATTATTAGGGAATGATCTAAATGAAATGATAGAAAAATCCGGAAACGATACTCAAAGAAACGAACTCAAAAAAGCAGCAGAAGCAATAGTAAAAATTTGTGGAAATAAATCAATATTAATAAATCAAATGAATCCAGATAATTTTTTAGAAATATGGGATGTATTAAAAGCCTTAATGGTTCCTGGTGCTTATGAAAATGTAGAAATCAAAAAGCAATTATTAGATTTAGTAGTTTTAAAAGATAATATAGGTGAAGCACTTTGGTATATTTACACATCAATTTTGATATCATCCATCGTATATTATAACTTAGCTACGAGAGGATGTGTCAAAAGTATTGATCAAATAAAATCAGATCATGATGCTTATATACAACAACAAGAAGATGCAGATAAACAAAATGAATTAAACAATTCGACTACATATATTGCTTCATAATCTCTATCAGGTTTACTAGTTATACAGTTAAAAAATAATATATATTAATTTTTAACTTAAAGAAAATAAAGACCTACATTAATATTGGATATGTCAAATAATACAATACAATGACATATGACAATATTCCTAAAATTATTGAAAATAACCACAATGGTAATATTGTTTTGTTTTTGTATCCCACACCAAATTCCCTTATTGAACCGTCTCTGTTATATAAAAATGCTGGTCGTAACAACTGAATTACTCCAAAAATTATTAAAAATATTATTATTGATACTAAAGTTGTATTATTTCTTGTAAATGTTCTTAACATATATATTATAACTATTACTTTTTATAATATATTTTTGCTATTTTTATATTTTTGCTATACTTTTCTCAAAAGGTATATTTTTGCTATACTTTTCTCAAAAGGTCTATTTTTGCTATACTTTTCTCAAAAGGTCTATTTTTTGCTATACTTTTCTCAAAAGTATAAAAAGTATAAAAAGTATAAAAAAGTATAAATATTAATCATAATCTCCATTATTTTCCGTTTCTTCCCCCCACGGGTCACCATCATCATAATCGTCCGTTTGATTCATATCCATTGCTATATCGTCGTCTATTTCTTTATCTGCATTCATCTCATCTATAGCATCATCTATATCTAAATCGACATCTACATTATTCCCCCTCTGTCTCTTTAATTTATTTTGGATTTCTGACACTCTTTCTGCCACTTTCTTATCGTGCTCATAATTATTAGGGTCATATTCTTTTATTCCTTTTGATAATCCTAAACTATACACCGCTCCTAGTTTATTGTACTTTAATATATTATCTACCTCTCTACCCTCATCTGTTAAATCTTTCAACCTATCAGTGAAATCATATTTCTCGGCTTCCTTCAATTTAAACACTGTATCTTCTACATCACTATATGACACATTTACAGTTTTCTTTGATCGCATCATTATATTTAAATATGATAACAACAATTTTGCTACATCCTGTTTTAATGTCATCACATCCCCCTCTATAAACTCTTGCTCTGACTCCGTGAATCTCATTTGTTGTTCTATCAAAAAATCATCACTAAACAAATCAGAGTCTTCTCTCTCAGGTACTATTAACATTCTTGTAACCATTGATGGATCCTTTGTTAAATTTATATAATCACTTATAATACTAAAAAAATAATACTCATACAATAATGTTACTATACGCTTATCGAATACAGAATACAATTCCTTTTCACCTATTTTTATATTTGTTAGTATTGGGGTGTTCCTGGACAATAAATACATTCCTCTACATTTATTCTTTACTTCATTTAACACATTATTTATAGTATTGTTTCCATAAAACTTTTCTAATGGCGTGTAAAATGACGATACCATTTCTTTTACTTCATTTGCGTGGTTTTTTGCTAATCCCCAATATTTTGGAGGTTCTATTTGTTGTATCTTTTGATTTACTATCATTGATGGAAATACGACAACAAACAAAGATATGAAATTTTGCATAAAAATTGTATAGTTATACAACCCATCATCTTCTATCTTTATATTTGTATTTCTAGGATTTTCGTCATACCTCCATTTTGTTAGTTCGTTTAAAAATACAGTTATATTTTTTAACTCTACGCTACCTAATTTGCCTTTCGTTTTCATAAAATCTATTACTTCTTTTCTCATTTTATCAATCGATGATTGTAAATAATCTTTTAATATTCTCATATCTTTTGTATCCTCTTCGATACTAACATCATAACTATCGATTAATTTTTCTAACTTTTGAGTTAAGGCTTTGGGAACATCTTCATTATTTTCTTTATCAAACTGTTCTAGTAATATTCTTAGACCATCTATACAAGATGTATTTTTTGATGATAATGCCATTTTTATTATATTATTTCTACTTACTAATTGAAATAATCTTAAAAATTCATCGTTAGTATAATTTCTACCGTCCCTTTTTAACTTTGCTATTTTTTCTTGTATGGTATCCATTTTATTTAAATAATCTGGCTTATCAATACATATTGTTAGCAATTCTTCTGTTAAAGGAATTGATGATTGGAAATTACATAATTTTATAAATGCATGGTAAATTGTATCTTCACTATATGTATTTGAAATTTCCGGGAATTTTCTTTTAGTATTAACTTCTGATAACATTATCGCACTTTGTGTCAATATTTTTATATCGTGTACGAGACTAGATAAACTGTGTACAATATTATTATAATATTCTATATTCTTGTCCTCGTTTACAAAGTATTGCAATGATGTCATTGTATTATTTCCTTTTTCATTACAACAAGCATTATCCATAAAAAATTGTCCAGCTGATTTCAATAATAGATCCTTCTTTTCCACCAATTTCTGTATAACTTCTTGAATGGCTAATGAAAATGATATTATCTTTGAATCTATAACTAACAACTTTTCCAATTGCTTATAATTTCCTGTATAAAATTCATTTTGTAACTCCTCTGTAAACCCGTCTGATATATTTTCCAAATGCTTTACGTGAAATCGTTTTAATGGTGGTAAAAAATTTAGCCATTTGTTCAAATTATGTTCTTCTGGAATGTCTTCTGTTGGATTTGTTAATAAATATGCAACTTTTTCCTTTATCCTCTGTTCTATCTCTGCATAAGGTAACAAATAACGTATTATAAATGATTTTAATGTTAGTGTTACCTTTTCTTCATTCTTTGGTAATCCATTCCATGGAACTGTCGTAGGATCTCTGCTTTTCAATGCTACACATGATACATAATTTAGTCCACTATCATCCCCTTCTCCTTCAATTGGAAATCCTGAAAATGAACGCACACAACCTGGAGCAGTTTTACGGGTCTTTATTGATGGAATACTTGTTTGTATTGCTATTAAATATGCTCCTAATGTTAAATATATCAAAGTAGAACTAAATAATATAGAATAACTTGGTAATTTTTTCCCTTTTTTTGCCATATCTTCCTCTCTTTTTCTATATGCCGGCTCCTTTTCTATTATCTTAGTATCACTCATCAACTCTGTTACTACCTTTACTATAAAATCTCTTGATTGTTCTATATCTATTCCCATATTTGATGATAAACTTGTTATTACATTCGACACTAATTCCCCTTCATAACTCAAACGCTTATCCTTTTTATCTTTCTTTTCTTGTTGTTTCTCCAATATTATCTCACCTACATCCTTTTCTATAATATCTCTACTTCTATCTACAAATCCCTCCTTATATCCCTCTGAAACATCTTGATCTATGTAACATATTACTTCACCACTATGTTCATCTACCCAAGCATCACCGTTATCCGAACGTTTTCCTATTTTTCTCTTTAATTCATTCAATACATCTTCATATTTACTATTTTTTGTTACAAACGTGTCTGCTAAAATGTAAACAAACCTAGGTAATAATTTTGTATCCGTCTTTACACAATATAACCACCATTCATCTTCCATTTCACCGTCGTGTATATTAGGGATATCTGCATTCCCATCACGACAATATAAACTAACAAATTGTATTATGTCCGTCTGTCTTTTTACAAAATCATTTTGTCCCATTATTAGATCTCGTAACTTAACATATGGAGATACAACTCTTTCCTTAACCTCTTCAGCTATTGATAATCCCAAATTATATTGTTGATTATTATATTTTAAAAATTGTGTTCGTTTAATCTTTTGTAGTCTATCAAATCCATTAAAATAATAGTCCAAATGTTTGCGTATTCTACTATTTAATTCATCTTTTGAAATATCATAATTCTTATCAAATTGGTCTATTATTTGTTTCAAAGCTTTATTTACAATGTTATCTTTCGACACTTCAGTTGATTCACATTTATCTTCACTCTTTTCTTCTGGATTATATATACACGAATATTCCATATTACACAAAATATCATCCTCCTTTATAAACGCATTTGGATCCACTTCTTTGTCTAAAACCCAAATATCATCATTTCTTACATAATATTCTAATGTATTTGCCTCTTCACCTCCTTCCTCAATTGTTACTAACAAAGCATAATCTCCTTCTCTAACTCGTTTCGCTTGATTTACTAACGTTGTTGCCATATATTCGGCCGAAGCTTCATCCATCTTTGAACGAGTTTTTAGATCATCGGTTAAAAATAATATAAACTCTTCACTTGTTAGTTCATCCCTTTGTTTTTTGTATTTTTCTTGAATTAAATCGTAATTAGTTGTATCAAACTCCTTATCAAAATATATTTGTTTTTCGTTATCTTCTATTAACGCATCCATTGAATAGTACTTCTTCGCAATTATATAAGTTGAGCATTTATCTTGGGATTTATCCTTTTCTATTATAGATTTTAATTGTTCCTTATCACCATTAAAAACAGTCGATAATCCACTTGGATACATTAATTTTATGTTAGTTAGTGCTACTGCTGTATTGTATAAATTACCATAATCTGCCAAGGTTATTTTCTTTAAAAACTCTGAACCGCTACATTCCATTTGACTAGGTGTATCAAATCCGTAATAATCAAAGACTTTTTGTGTTAAACCAACATCGTTATTTGTTTCTAATAATTGAAACAATTCGTTCGTATAAATATATTGTGAAGTCTTACCTGTTTTACCAGTCTTGGTTTTTATATATTTTAATGAAGAAAATGCTATGCTATATTCTTTATATAATTTGTTGTAATCTTTTATTTTTTCGTAAATAAAATTATTTATTTCTTTATATTGCATATATGTCAAATCGATCGGATAAATCATAAACGGCTCCAAATAATTCACGACATCAATAAATGATAAACGCCCTTTTATGTATTTTTTCACCAAATTAAATAATACACGAATCTTTGGGATAATTGTTCGCAAAAATATCTTATAAATATCTAAATTTGTTAGATCAGGTGGCTTATCATATTCAGATAAATCTAATATATATTGTTTAATATTATCAACAAAGTTTGTATCATCATATTCTATATCATTATCTAATCCATCAATAACAATAGGCATCAACTGTGTGTTTGTTTTAAGTAATTGCCAATAATTCAAAAAATGCATATTTAAATTTGCCTTAACTAACAAATTAGTACCTGGTAAATTTACTTGTGAAAAACGTACTGTTGGCTCTGGTAATGTTAATATGGAATTTATTGATATTTGGTCGTTTTTTGTTAGTTTAACACGATGCGCAATCATTTTTGGATCCTTAAATGTTGATGCTTGTAATTTATCTTGTCCTAAGTTATATCTTTGTATCACAAATTTTCTTGTAATTATTTCCGAACCTTCCACAACATTTGAATATAATTTACCGAGATTGTCTACAATCGCATTTATATTGCTTTCTACATTTGCTTCAATTATTACTCCATTTGGCGTCGTAAATACATCTTCCACTGCTCCTTGTTCGACCGAATAAAATGGGGTTAAATATGGGTCCAAAGAATAATATAAATTAGAGTATTTATTTTGACCCTCTACGCTCTTATTGGACCTATAATTTTTAAACAATGTATCCATTTCTAACAGATCTCTATCTTCATCAATAATTTCATAATCGTCATCACGCCCACTTTCAAAATTCTCAGAATACATTTTCTGT